>Ga0190271_10000018_pt1 | contig 139548 bp, 124 predicted proteins | sample Popmic356T_FD_133747 | JGI IMG/M metagenome (GOLD analysis project Ga0190271, IMG submission 133747) | Populus adjacent soil microbial communities from riparian zone of Weber River, Utah, USA - 356 T | ecosystem: Environmental > Terrestrial > Soil > Riparian zone | place: USA: Utah...
AATTTCTGGTTTTTGCATTAATGCCGCAGCAATACCAACCTTAACTTGGTTTCCTTTACTAAAATCGCGAATGTATTTTCCGCTATTTAATATTTCGCCATTAAAAAATTCTCCATATTGATTAAGGTATGCAGAAACGTCGGCAACGCTTAAATCATGCAAACTTCCAATGAAAACAAAATACTCTTCAGGAGTAAGATAATCAATTAAAAAACCTTCATCGAGAAATGATGCGGTGTAATTTTTCCAATTGTCGTTTTGCATTACATGCTCACCTTTCGACAAAACTTCACCCTGTGTAGGCCTTATTAAATCTAAAAGCATACGGAAGAATGTGGTTTTACCTGCTCCGTTATTGCCAACCAAACCAACGGTTTCACCAGCTTCGATATGTAAATCTTCTATGTTTACAACGATTTTATCGCCATAAACTTTTTGTAAATTTTTAACTTCTAAAATCATAATTATTCTCTAAAGCCTTCGGCAATTTTATATCGTTGTTTTTCAAGTCTTTTTGCAATGTAGTTTACCCAGAAGCCCCGCATCAACAGCATAATCAAACCGAATATGCCTACTACAGCCAATCCCCAATAGGGTTTATTTAATATGCCAAAGGGTAAATACATTAAAATAGGTGTAAGTGCATAAGGAAACATTAAAAGCCATTGGGTTGCACCAGTTCCCTGGTAGTTAAAGCTTGCGGCTTTGGTAATATCCAGGCGTTTATAGTTTAAAGTAGCGAGGTAAAGCACGACTACTGTTCCAAAACCAATATTGTATAAATAAGCGGCTAAATGCAAGAGCAATAATTTAGGACTTAAAAAACCATAAAAACTGGCCAATAGGGTAATAATGGTACATCCTATCGTAAAAAGCAAAAACTTAGCCTTGATGTAATCTTTAAAATTAATTTTGTTGGCCAATATGCCATCAAAATGGGCACTTTGCCAGGCAAACATAAACTGACCATAAATAATGATAGAAACGCCAGTCATAAAAATAGCACCAAACATCATCTGGCCAAAAGCATCACTATTGATTGCTTTTTCCTTATAGAAGATAAATCCATAAAAGAGGAAAAAGAACCCCAGAATTACCGCAGAGCGGGGGCGTTTGTGACGGAGAATTAATTTTAACTCTAAAGCAGCCAGTTCGCCAACCTTGCCAAATCGGTTAAGGAAAGCATAGTCGGTACTGCCCTTTTTCTCTTGTTTACTACTTAACTCTTCTACATATAAGTTTTTACGTAAGAAAGTAGAGTTAAGGTAAAATATAGCTAAAGCTACCAGGGTAAATGCAAAAGCGTATAAAGGATGTGCTGCGATGGCCCTGAATACAAAGTCGGAGGCAGCCATAATCGAAATAACCTTATAATACTCTAAAGCGGCAAAAGCAGCAATAACAACCAGTCCGAAAAAGGTATAAAGTGTATTGGTGATTGATTTCCGTTTAATGTATAATACCAGGTAATTATTGAAAACCATCACCGAAAATATCGAAACGATATACATCAGCAGAACCAGTGCTCCATATTCAGGCAAAATCTTAATGAAACAGAAAGGCAGAAAAATAAAAAACGGCCAAAGATTAAATGCGGAAAATAGTGCCTTAACATTTAAAAAACTGATGATTTTGCTTCTCGAAATCCTCAAATGCAGATAAGGAATAATACTTAAGGTTGGCAGCTCCTGAAACTGCAGGCGCATGATAAAATCGAATGCAAAATAATAAAGGATAATGCCGTTAAAACTGGAGATGACCTCTTTGTTTGGGAAAATTTTTGGCAGGAAATGAGACATTCCAAAGCCTACGCCAACGGCAATAGCCAGGAAGTATAACATAAAGAAACCCAAAACAATCTGGCCAGCAATACTACTGCCTCTGTTCCGCGAACGCCAGAAAGATTTTCTTTGATGGCTTAAAAAAGTACTCAGCATATTTAGTTTAGGTGTTTGATTTTTAGTCAATATACCTATTAGTATGCATTCGGGAGAAAATGTTACACTAATATTTGTATTTGTCTTTCCAATTTTGTCTTAGCTTTTCGCGCAATTTCTCTTCTGCCGCATTTTTACCCGGATCATAGAGTTTTGTGCCGCTTAATTCTTCGGGAAAATATTCCTGGGGCGAAAAATTACCTTCGTATCCATGCGAATACTGATAATCTTTCCCGTAACCGATGTTTTTCATCAGTTTGGTCGGTGCATTGCGGATATGTAAAGGTACAGGTAGATTCCCGGTCTGCTTAACCAAAGCCTGCGCTTTGTTAATGGCCTCGTAAGAGGCATTGCTTTTTGGCGAACTGGCAAGGTAGGTTACACATTGTGACAGGATAATCCTTGCCTCCGGATAACCGATAACATTTACCGCCGTAAAACAATTATTAGCCAGTAAAAGTGCATTCGGATTGGCATTGCCGATATCTTCTGAAGATAAGATCAATAACCTGCGGGCAATAAATAAAGGATCTTCTCCACCTTCAATCATCCTTGCTAACCAGTAAACTGCAGCGTTAGGGTCGCTACCACGGATTGATTTAATAAATGCAGAAATGATATCGTAATGCTGTTCTCCGGCTTTATCGTACAAAGCAAGGTTCTGCTGTGCATGTGCCAGCACATTCTCATTAGTGAGCACGATTTTATTTCCACCGATGCCATTAATGGCAATTTCGAGCACGTTGAGGAGCTTTCTTGCATCGCCACCAGATAACCGGATTAAGGCCTCGTGCTCTTTTATCGTGATTTTTTTCTCGGCTAGAACAGCATCTTTTTTAATGGCTGTTTGCAACAAACCGACTAATTCTTCTTCTGTGAGTGATTTTAAAATGTAAACCTGACAACGGGAAAGCAAAGCGGAAATAACCTCGAACGATGGGTTTTCGGTTGTGGCGCCAATTAAGGTAACAAGTCCTCGTTCTACTGCCCCCAGCAAGCTATCCTGTTGCGATTTACTGAAACGATGGATCTCATCAATAAACAAAATGGGCAAACCCAGAAAGCTATCTTTTAGCTGCGCAGCCCGATCGATTACCTCTCGGATATCTTTCACGCCACTGTTAATGGCACTTAGATTAAAAAACGGCCGGTCTAATGCCTGCGAAATAATATAGGCTAAAGTGGTTTTTCCTACTCCCGGAGGTCCCCAAAAAATCATGGATGGCAGCTGACTGCTTTCGATCGCTTTGCGTAACACCGCTCCAACTCCTACTAGATGTTTTTGCCCAACATATTCATCGAGATTTTGTGGGCGCATACGTTCGGCTAAAGGAGGCAGGTTTTGCATAATGGTAAATATATAAAAATTGAGTATTTTGTTTGTCGATAATTTACTAACCAAATCTCGAATACATAACCTCCAAAATGATGGTTTAGCTAAAACAAAAGGACAAGTGCTTTAGTTCTAATTTATTACTATGAACATTAAAAACTTAGACCATCTTGTACTTACGGTTGCTAATTTAGAAAGCACCTGCAGGTTTTACAGTCTTGCCCTGGGAATGGAGGTTATTGAATTTGGCGAAAACCGAAAAGCGCTGGAGTTTGGTAATCAAAAAATCAATCTTCACCAATATGGAAGTGAGTTTGAGCCAAAAGCATTTAAAACGATGCCGGGTACGGCCGATTTATGTTTTATTACCGATTTTCCACTTCCTGAGGTGATGCAGGAACTGAAAGAAAAATGTGTAGAGGTTGAAGAAGGACCTGTAGAACGGACGGGAGCAAATGGTAAAATTATTTCTATTTATTTGCGCGATCCGGATATGAATTTAATTGAGGTGAGTAATTATTTGTAGTTTTCATTTATTAAAGCTGTTCATTTTTATTCACCATCTTAGTCACCTGAGATCATCTTAGTTATGTGCATAAAATTTTCATTGTCCTCGTTTTCAACGAGGATAAAAGAGAAAGGCGATTTTATCGCCATTTAGTTTGCTTAACTGCATTACAAATGCAAATCTCGATAATCCTCGTTACAAACGAGGACTATTTAGGATGCATAAAACTTAACTGTTCTAAGATGACTTAGGTGGTGTACCCAAATAAGAAAGACTAATCCTCTATCTTCGAGTTATGCTTCGTATCTTTCATAGTGGTATACAATATCAGCGAAATTAAAATACATCCGGTTACATACCAGTAGAAATAATTTTCGTGACCGATATTTTTAAACCAAAGCGCAAAATACTCTGCCGTGCCACCGAAAATGGCAACGGTTAAAGCATAAGGTAAACCTACACCCAAAGCCCTGATTTCGGCAGGGAACAGCTCGGCTTTAACCACAGCATTAATACTGGTATAGCCACTTACAATAATTAAAGCGCCGATCATCAATAAAAAAATAATTGTGGTATTGGTTTCGCCTGCCAGGCCTGTTAAAATTGGATAGGTACATAAGGTACCCAGTACCCCAAAACCGATTAACAAGGGCTTTCTACCGATTTTATCGGATAACAAACCAAACAAAGGCTGCATAATGGCAAAAACCAGCAACGAAATGAATGATAACGTTGTAGAGGTCTCTTTACTGAGGTGAACCGTATTCACCAGAAACTTTTGCATATAGGTACTAAATGTGTAAAAGGCAATTGTACCGCCCAAAGTTAAACCCACAACCGTAAAAATCTCTTTCGGATATTTCAGTAATACAGCGATGCCTCCTTTTTTGTCTTCTGAATTTTTACTTTTAAAGGCTGCCGTTTCATTGATATGTCTACGCAGATATAACGCAATAAAAGAGAGTACAGCACCAATAAAAAAAGGAATGCGCCAACCCCAACTGTGTAACTGGGCAGGAGTAAGTAACCAGTTCTGCAAGATCAACTGGATCCCTAAAGCTAATAATTGTCCGCCAATCAAGGTTACATACTGAAAACTCGAATAAAAGCCACGGTGCTTTTTGGTGGCCATTTCGCTTAGATAAGTAGCAGAGGTTCCATATTCACCACCTGTACTCAAGCCCTGTATCAATCTTGCAAACACAAGCAACAGTGGAGCGGCTATACCGATTCGTTTGTAACCTGGGGTTAAACCGATAATTAACGAACCTATCGCCATTATTAACACAGAAAGTGTCATCGCGCGTTTCCTGCCTAATTTATCAGCAATGCTGCCAAATAACCAACCTCCAATGGGGCGCATTAAAAATCCCACGGCAAAAATGCCTGCAGTATTCAATAACTGAGCCGTTGGATTGCTATTCGGGAAAAAAGCCGGAGAAAAATAAAGTGCAAAAGCAGAATAGGTGTACCAATCGTACCACTCAACAAGATTGCCAACCGAACCACCAAAAATAGATTTCAACCGGTATTCTACATCCTTGATTTCGTCTTTTTGTCCTGTTTTTTCCATAGTATAGAATTATTGACTGAGAGAATTTTGAATGATTGAATGAATCCCGAATATGAAACTTAAATTAACCCCAGTTGTTAATCAAAAATATAATAATTTTATAAAGAAAGAGCGGAGTTATTTTCATCGCGATTACATTTACTCCTTCCGCCATTCAACATTCAATCATTAATAAAAATGAAAGATAACTTTTCTACCCAATCTGCCGATTATGCCATATACCGACCAACATATCCGCCGGAATTGTACGATTATCTTTTTAGGCTGCTAAAAAACAAAGAAACTGCCTGGGACTGTGCTACAGGGAATGGCCAGGTTGCTCGGGTGTTGGCTCAGCATTTCGGATCGGTTTATGCAACAGACATTAGCGAAAATCAATTAAAAAATGCTTTACAGTTGCCAAATATCACTTACAAAGTTGAACCAGCAGAACAAATATCGGTTGGTAATGATAGTTTTGATCTGATTACAGTAGCACAGGCCATCCACTGGTTTAATTTTGAAGCATTTTACGCAGAAGTAAAGAGAACACTAAAACCAGACGGACTTTTTGCAGTAATTGGTTATGGGATTATGTCTATCGATAAAAAAGTAGATAAGGTTATCCATAAACTTTATGAAGATATATTAGGCAAATACTGGGACAGTGAACGCCGCTACATTGAAGAAGGTTATAAAACCATTCCTTTTCCTTTTGAAGAAATTATTGCGCCACATTTTCAGATCAAAACCACATGGAATTTTAACCAGTTAATTGGCTATTTAAATACCTGGTCTTCCTTGCAGCATTACAAAAAAGCCAATGATCGCAATCCACTCGAGTACCTGTTTACCGAGCTAAAAGAAGCCTGGGGTGACGATGCAGAGAAAGATGTTCATTTCCCGATTTTATTGCGGGTTGGACGATGAATTTAACCACAGAGGCAACAGAGAAACGGCACAGAGGTCACTGAGTTGTTTTCAGTTAGGGATAATAGCCAATAGCCTCCGTTTACTCTGTGAAAACTCTAATGATCTCTGTGGTTAATTACTTTTCAGCATTTCCAGAATAATAATGACAAGCAGTTGTTTAACCACTTTTACTGCAGCCGGGGCGCGATAAATTAACCACAGAGAAACGGCACAGAGCACACTGAATTGTTTCCAGTTAGGGATAGCCAATAGCCTCAGTTTACTCTGTGAAAACTCAGCGATCTCTGTGGTTAATTAAACTTCTATTTCAACAACTCCAGTATACCTAAAACAGTTAGCTTTTTCTGTTCCCCGCTCTGCATATCTTTTAATGTAAGTTCGCCACTTGCAATTTCATCGCCACCGATTAATATTACATAAGGGATATTCTTGGCATCGGCATAGGCCATTTGTTTTTTCAGTTTTGCCGAACTTGGGTATAACTCTGCTGAAATCCCTGCATTTCTAAACTGTTGAACAATCGGCAAAGCATATTTTTCAGCTTCTGCATCAAAATTACTGATCAATACTTTGGTTCCAACTTCTGCTGAGGCAGGGAACAGGTTAAGTTCTTCCAATACATCATAAATACGGTCTGCGCCAAAAGAAACACCCACACCGGTTAGATCTTTTAAACCGAACATACCTGTTAAATCATCATAACGACCGCCGCCCCCAATGCTGCCCATGGCCACTTCGTTGGTTTTAACCTCGAAAATACAGCCAGTGTAATAATTTAATCCACGAGCCAAAGTAATATCAAGCTCCAATTTGGCTATCAATGGCAACCCATAAGCAATCAGGCTTTCTATATATTCAAAAACCTGTTCTATTTCAGCAATACCTTTTAAACCGGTTTCGGATTGGGCCAAAACCTCTTTCAGACTGGCCAGTTTTTCTTCATTAGTACCTTCCAGTAAAATTACCGGACGCAGTTTTTCCAAATCAATTTCGGTAAAGCCACGTTCCAACAATTCTTTACTTACACCATCTAAACCGATTTTATCCAGTTTATCGATAGCAACCGTCATATCAATAATTAAATCAGGTTTACCAATGATCTCGGCAATACCCGATAAAATTTTCCGGTTATTAATTTTTATGCTGAAATCTTTTAGCCCCAATTTGCTTAAGGCTTCATTGTAAATCAAAATAAATTCAGCTTCATTCAGTAAACTTTCTGATCCCACCACATCCACATCACACTGATAAAATTCGCGGTATCTACCTTTTTGCGGACGATCGGCACGCCAAACGGGTTGTACCTGAAAACGTTTAAAAGGCAAGGTGATTTCGTGCTGGTGCATCACTACATAACGTGCAAAAGGCACCGTTAAATCGTAACGTAAGGCTTTTTCTGAAATTAAAGGGATTAATTTATTGCTATTATCTTCTTCAGCAAAATCGAACGATTTCTTTTTTGGATCTTTAAGAAATTCGCCGCTATTTAAAATTTTAAAAATCAGTTTATCACCTTCATCGCCATACTTTCCGGTTAGGGTAGAAAGATTTTCAAAACTCGGCGTCTGGATTTCAGCATAACCGTATTTCCTGAAAACCGTTTTAATAGTATCATAAATAAAGTTGCGTTTTACCATTTCAACCGGAGTAAAATCGCGGGTTCCTTTTGCTAATGAGGGTTTAATAACTGACATAGCCGCAAAAGTACAAAAATGTAATGTAATGTGTAAACCTCGCAGGTTTTAGAAACCTGCGAGGTTTGAAAAGTCATTTCCCCAACACCTCTTTCACCAGTTCCCTGTTTGGTTTAGATACCGGGATCTTATCTCCATTATCCATCAATAGTGTTCCACCATCTTCTTTTAACCAGCTTTTTACAAATTTCGGATTTACCAAATGACTTTGGTGCGTCCGAACAAAACCTTGTGGTTTAAGTAAGTCTGAATATTCTTTTAATGATTTTGAAATGAGTAGCTTATCTCCCCCGCTAAAAAAGAAGTTGGTATAATTATTATCCGCTTCGCACCTTATAATTTCATTAGTGTTAACGTACCTGATTTCGTTCTGTTGAGGCAAAGCAATCCTGGCATTTATCTTAATGGGTTCTTTCTTATCCGTCTTTTCATCCACAGGTAGATTTTGATATGCTGTGGGAGGTGCAAAATTTACAGCAACGGTATTTGGTATTATTTGGGGATGTGTACGGTTCCTTCTGATCAAAAAATAGATCAACATAAAAATACCTCCAAAAAAACCAAAAAAAATAATACCTGCTACTAAAAGCATAATGATCTCCGCACTCCCCATATTTAAAAATTCCGCATGGGCAACTTGAATGTTATAGGTAACTATAAAAGCAAATCCGAAGATTATTTTATTTCTCATGTTTAGCGGTTTTAGCACGTTTGGCTAAATATAAACATAAAAAAAGAACCACTCCAACAAAGGCTAAGGTAAAAAAGCCTACGACCAAAAGCATGATTATTTCTGCAGCGCCAAGATTCAAAAATCCAGCATAAGTAACCTGTAAGCCAAAAGAAATAACAAAAAAGAATAAAAATAATAACCGTTTCATGTTGATTGATTTAAATGTTTAGCGAAAGTAATTACGCGTTATACATTTAAAAACCAATATTGAGGATTGGCTAGGTTTTGATGAGGATTGGTAGGAAGGCACTTAGTATTCTGTGAGGTTAGTCATTGCGAAGAGAAATTCCAACTTTTTGGGGAAGCAATCTTTTATGCCTCGCGATGAACAAGAAAAGATCCTTCGTTTCACTCAGGATGACAGCTTTTTCAATTATCCCCCGGCCTTTTTCACTTTATAGCCATCTTTTTGCAAAATACCCATCACTTTATCACGAACATCCCCCTGAATCATAATTTCGCCATCTTTAACCGAGCCACCTACGCCGCATTTGGTCTTCAGCATTTTGCCCAATACTTCTAAATCTTCTGAGCGACCCCTGAAACCTGTAATCAACGTTACGGCTTTACCACCACGATTCTTTTTATCAAGCATTACCCTTAAATCCTGCTGGTTATTCGGCGAGGTAACGGTATCATCAACTTCTTCTTCGTATTCGAATTCGGGATTGGTAGAATACATAATTCCGCCAAGATCGCTTAAACTGTTTTTCTTTGGTTTCATGCTTATAATGTAATGTGGGAGATGTGTAAGGGTTCATTAGTCATAGGTTCATTGGTAAATAGCTGATAGCTTGATGCTTCATGACTTAATAACAAATTAATTCACTCTAAACTCCAAACACTCAACTCCAAACTCAGCTACGGAACAATCACTTTTAACGAGAGTGGATTAATAACTGCTTCAATTTCAACGCCCATTTGCAAAGGTTCGCCATCCACATGCACCGCTCCTGCCGTTTCCCTTATAATTTTAATATTTTTTCCTTTAATAATTTCAATCATACCGGAACTTTCTGCTTTGCCCCTTAACATTACATAACCTAAAACAGGCAATTTTATTATCGGGAATGGTTTGATAATGCAAACATCCAGCAACCCGTCCTTTACCGAAGCGTTTGGCGCGATATAAACATCGTTTCCATACTGCGATGAATTGGCAATGCTGATGGCGAAGGCTTTTCTGGTATATTCGGTCCCGTCGATATTCAAATGATAAGTTTGCGCCTTATAGTTAAAAACCTCTTTAAAACCCAGTTTTACATAACCTGATAGTCCGCGTTTTTTGTCTTTCGAAAAAACGGAACTCAGGTGGGCATCAAATCCCATTCCAGCCAGGTTGAAGAAACATTTTTGGTTAAACTCAGCCGTATCAATTTGATCAATCTTAAAATTATTGATAATAGACAGCGCATACCTTAAGTTTTTGGAAATACTTAAAAAGCGGGCAAGTCCATTGCCTGACCCCAACGGCAAAATCCCTAAAATTTTATTATGCTTCAACACTTTTGTAGCTACCTCATTTATGGTACCATCACCACCTGCAGCAATAATTACATCGAAATTTTTGGTGGCGGCTTCGTCTGCCAGTTCGCCGGCATGACCAACATATTCGCTAAAAACGAAATTGGGACTAAACTTTTCCTTATCCAGGTATTTGTCGATAAAATCTGGAATACGCAGTTTTCCCCTCCCACCAGAGATGGGGTTTATGATAAAGAGGATATTGATCTTTGTGTGCAAAGTGTAAGATTGAGTGCACAAAATAATCTATAATTTTTGAAATAAAGAAAATATGCTAATTTTGCGCCAGTAAAAAGTGGATTGATTTGCTATCCCGATACCTCGGGACCGGATTGCAACCACTTAAAAAAATTGCTAATGCCTCCTTTCAATCATTTCAACACCTGTTTCCAAGGGGTTTGGCAATTATAAATTTGTTTACTCATAATTAATTATTTAATAAATGTCATATTTATTTACATCAGAATCTGTTTCTGAAGGTCACCCAGATAAAATCGCCGATCAAATTTCGGATGCGTTAATTGATAATTTTTTGGCTTTCGATCCAGAATCAAAAGTAGCTTGCGAAACTTTGGTAACTACTGGTCAGGTTATTTTAGCAGGTGAGGTAAAATCTAAAACATATTTAGATGTACAGCAGATTGCACGTGATGTAATCAAGAAAATTGGTTATACCAAAAGCGAATACATGTTCGAGGCTAACTCTTGCGGTATTTTATCGGCCATCCATGAGCAGTCGCAGGACATTAACCAGGGTGTAGATAGAAGCAGCAAGGAAGAACAAGGTGCAGGCGATCAAGGTATGATGTTTGGTTATGCAACCAACGAAACGGAAGATTACATGCCATTGGCATTAAACCTTTCTCATAAATTATTACAGGAACTGGCAGTTTTACGCCGCGAAAATAACGAAATCACTTATTTACGCCCGGATGCGAAAAGCCAGGTAACTTTAGAGTACGATGATCACAATAAACCAGTTCGCATTGATGCCATTGTAATTTCTACACAGCATGATGATTTTGATGAAGAAGCCGCAATGTTGGCTAAAATCAAAACTGATCTGGTAAACATCCTGATTCCAAGAATCATCAAAAGCAACCCAGCTTACGCACATTTATTTAACGACAAAATTGAATACCACATTAATCCAACCGGTAAATTTGTAATCGGTGGTCCGCATGGCGATACTGGTTTAACTGGCAGAAAAATTATTGTTGATACTTATGGTGGTAAAGGTGCTCACGGCGGTGGCGCTTTTTCTGGTAAAGATCCAAGTAAAGTAGATAGAAGTGCAGCTTATGCTACCCGTCACATCGCTAAAAACTTAGTGGCTGCCGGCATTGCTGACGAAATTTTGGTTCAGGTATCTTACGCTATCGGTGTTGCAAAACCAATGGGTATTTACATTAATACTTACGGAACGGGTAAAGTAGGTAAAACTGACGGCGAGATTGCTAAAATTGTTGAATCAATTTTTGATATGCGTCCTTATTTTATTGAGCAACGTTTAAAGTTAAGAAACCCAATTTACAGCGAAACTGCTGCTTACGGACACATGGGCCGTACACCAGAAACGGTTACCAAAACATTCAGAACACCAAACGGTGAAGAAAAAACGGTTACTGTTGATTTGTTTACCTGGGAGAAATTAGATTACGTAGATCAGGTTAAAGCTGCTTTCGGCATATAATCAATCAAATAAATTTTATAAAAGGCGTTTTGCAGCATTGAAAAACGCCTTTTTTTGTTTTAAACTTACGAAGTTTCGCTTAGCCTAAGCCGGGGCCAACTTTGTAAGTTTTTCTGGCACAGCTGCTCAACCTAGCATAGTTCCAAAACTTAACCTATCTAAACCTGATTGACGCGGGTAAATCCAGATTTTTTTTCTAATCTGATTCCATGTTTGGTGGCTCACCAAACAGCAGAAAAATCATTGATATTTTTTTGAAAAGCAGGGTTCTGCATCCATCGGTACCGAAAGCCCGGCCATTCGCTGTGGTCCCGATAGAAGAATTGGGAGCCGCCACTGCTGTCGGGTTTATGATTCGCAGTCTGTTCTCATGGCGCCAAACATCGTTCCTAAACCCGATTAAAGCGAGCACGGAGCGCAGCGGAGTAAAGCGTAAAGCGGGGCTGATGCTGCCAAACGCTCGGAACCCCTCATTTCCAAATCACTTAATGTGCAAGGATATCTTTTCATAAAAATGGGGCAGCTTATAATGTCTCTCGTACCCAATGTCATTAAGTTAAGCCATTCGGCACAAGCAAAAATGATTTAACCACAGATAGAAAGGCCGCATAAAATAATGAAAATCCGTGTTTATCTGTGCGCATCTGTGGTTAAAAATTCTTAACTTATGATATTGATTCTAATCCTGTATATTTATAATTAAGCGTTTTATAGCGGTTAACTAAAAGCTTAGAAGTCAGGCTAAATTTCATGCTAACTTCATAAAAGTATGCCTTAGGTTTTGTACCTTGACACGTATTTATTTGTTAATAACCACATGAAACTCAAAATTACTCTCGCAATCAGTTTTCTATCTCTGCTTATTATTTTTGGCGCATTCAAAATGGATGATGATCCATTTAGTCAGCTTTTGCAAAAACTAGAAGATTATACGAGTAAATATCCTCAGGAAAAAGTCCATCTTCATTTAGATAAGCCTTATTATGCCATTGGAGATGATATTTGGTTCAAAGCCTATGTTGTGGATACCAAGACTTCGGCTCCTTCGGGCATCAGTAAAATCTTGTATGTAGAGCTGATTAATGAAAAAGATTCGCTAAAAAAAATGGTTAAATTGCCCATTATGGGTGGAATTACCTGGGGCGATTTTAAGCTCACAGATTCTCTGGCCGAGGGCAATTATAGAATTAGGGCCTATACCAATTACATGCGGAATTTTGGTGCAGAATTCTTTTATGATAAGACAATTAAGATCGGAAATAGCTGGGCTAACAAAGTTTTTACAAAGACCACCTATAACTTTACAAAAGAGAATAACGCTGATAAAGTTATAGCAACAGTTCATTTCGAAGATAAAAATGGTGTAGCTTATAGCGAAAATGAGGTGAGTTATGATGTGCAGTTGGATTACCGCTCGGTTAGCAAAGGAAAAGTTAAAACCAGTTTAACAGGTGATGCGGTGATTAGTTTTACTAATAATCAGCCATTTCAAAATAAATCTGGAAAAATTATTGCAACCATAACGCTTGATAATAAACAAAAGGTGATCAAATCTATCCCGATTACTTCAACCTCTAATGATGTAGATGTACAGTTTATGCCGGAAGGAGGTACCCTTATTGAAGAACTGCCACAAAAAGTGGCTATTAAAGCCGTTGGCACTAATGGCCGTGGTGAGGATGTTCAAGGCAGCATTCTGGATGAAACAGGAAATGAAGTTACTTCTTTTTCTACCAATTATCTGGGCATGGGAAATTTCGTATTTAATAGTCAGGCAGGTAAATCTTATACCGCAAAAGTTAAGTTTAAAGATGGATCTGAAAAGATAATTAAACTTCCGGTAGCCGTTAAAAGTGGGTATGCCCTTTCTGTAAATGCTTTAGATACCGGCAAAGTGGTAGTTAAAATTATGGCCAGTGCCGATCTTGTAAATGGAGCTGAACTAAAAGTTGTAGGCCAGCATGGAGGCAATGTATATTATGGTTCTAAAGCTAAAATGGATAAACAGGTGCTGGTAGCCAGTATTTCAAAAAAGAACCTCCCAGCCGGTATTGTTCAGTTTACATTGTTTTCAGGCACTAATCAGCCTTTAGCAGAACGTTTGGTTTTTATAAACAATAAGGCCGAACTGATTGATGTATCGCTTAATGCATCTGAAGTAGCTGCCTCAAAAAGAGGAAAAGCAGCTTTTACTTTCAATGCAAATAATGAGAATAAGCCTGTTTTAGGTAGCTTTTCTGTTGCGGTTACCAATGCAACAAAGGTTAGCCCTGATGAAAACAATGAATCGAATATACTCACTTCATTGTTGCTTACCTCTGATCTGACCGGATATGTAGAGAATCCCAACCATTACTTCTTAAAAGACGATCTTCAAACACAAAAAGAACTCGACAACCTCATGCTTACCCAGGGCTGGAGAAGATTTCTTTGGAAAAATATTATCAATAATGTTGGTCCGAATATTACCTATAAGCCCGAACAGTCTATCAGCATTAGCGGAACGGTGATGAAAGGCAATAAACCTGTGCCCGGTGGTAAAGTAATGCTGATGGCCACAAAAGGAACCATGTACATTTTGGATACGGTAACAAATGCCGAAGGAAAATTTGTTTTCGATAATTTAAGTTTTGGCGACAGCACTAAATTCGTGGTTCAGGCAAGAACTAAAACAGAACGCAAATTTGTAGATATTAATCTTGACATTGTTCCCGGGCAGATTGTAACCAAGAATAAAAATGGAGCGGATATCGATATCAATGTGAACAATACTTTGATGAAGTATATTAAAGAAAGTGATAACTATTTTAATGAGATGACCCGTTTAGGCTTGCTGGAGCGGACCATTAAACTCGAAGAGGTAACGATTACTGAAAAGAAAAATCCGGCGAAAAATTCATCCAATTTAAATGGTGCCGGTAGGGCCGATTTTATTATGACTGCCGATCAGTTATCTACTTGCGTTACCTTATCTCAATGCTTACAGGGTCGTTTACCAGGCGTAATATTCAGAGGCAATGTACCGTATTTAATGCGTAGTCAAGATACGCCAATTCGTATTATTGTTGATGGAATGCAAATGGAGGCCGATTTTCTGGATAACGTTACGCCTAACGACGTAGAATCTATCGAGTTGCTAAAAAGTATCGGTAATACCGCTATTTATGGTTCGCAAGGCGGTGGAGGTATAATTATTATTACCACTAAACGTGGTGACGGTGGTAGAAGTACTGAAAGATATGCGCCAGGAATTGTAACCTTTAATCCAAAAGGATTTACAATTTCAAGAGAATTTTATTCGCCAAAATATGATGCAGCTAGCGCAGGCAGCAGGTCCGATTTTAGAACAACCATTTATTGGAACCCACAGGTTGTTACAGATAAGGATGGAAAAGCCCAATTCGAATTTTACAATGCAGATGAGCCAGGAACCTACCGAGTAGTTATAGAAGGAATAGACGCTGCAGGGCATTTGGCAAGAAAAGTTTACACTTATGATGTTAAATAGAGAAAAATAGATAAATTTGAATTAGTATGCATGCATAGCTTGTGCTGCGGTATATTTATCTTGATACCCGATACTTAAACCTTGATACTGAATATTCAAATCTTGATACTATTTAAATATGAATACAATAAAAGTAAGTGTTAAAGATCGCATGGCAACCATCACATTAGATAGAGGTAAATCGAACGCCTTAAACTGCGAGTTGATTACCGAGCTTGATGATATGCTTAAAAATATTACTGCTGATGATAACATTGGTGGAGTAATTTTAACTGGTACAGCGCCGTTCTTTTCTGCAGGATTGGATTTGGTAGAACTTTATAACTATAACGAAGAGGAGGCTAAATCTTTCTGGCAATTGTTTCTGGGCTTTACTGCCAATATGGTTTCGTTTAAAAAACCAATGGTAGCCGCAATTAGTGGCCATAGCCCGGCTGGCGGATGTGTAATGGCATTAGCCTGCGATTACCGGGTAATGGCAGAAGGACAATACATTATTGGACTTAATGAGGTACCTGTAGGTATTATTGTGCCCAATAGTATCTTTCAGTTGTATGCGTTTTGGGTAGGTAAAGCTGAAGCAAGCCGTAGTTTGCTTTCTGGTAAACTTTACAGTCCCGAAGAAGCGCTAAAGGTTGGTTTGGTAGATGAACTGGTTAAAAATGAAAGTTTGTTAACTGCTGCCGAGCGTAAGATTAAGAAATACATGGAGCTCGAAAGCAATACCTGGTCGCAGAGTAAAGTGAATATCCGCGAAGAACTCATTGCTGCGGTATCTGCTGATCAATCGGCTACTTTAGAAAAAATGTTGGAACAATGGTGGTCGCCTGCAACGCGCCATATATTAAAAACAATTTTAGCTAACCTGCAGAGAAAGTAATCAGTTTGCAGTTGTCGGTTTCCGGTTAGCAATTTACGAACTTCTACAGTTAGCCAATCACAACAATTAACAGATTAGCCATTCCCAGCAATTTAGCAATAAAACAATCTAAACAATTAACCAGTTTAACCAAATATTATGTTCAATTATAATTCACCCATGCTCAGAGAAGACGCTTTAAAAGGAAAAACCATCGTAATTACAGGTGGAGGAACGGGGCTTGGGAAAGCGATGGGCGTTTATTTTTTGAAGTTAGGCGCTAATTTAGTGATCACCAGCCGTAAGCAGGATGTATTACAAAAGACTGCCGACGAAATGGAAGAAAAAACCGGCGGCAAAGTATTGGCTGTAGCCTGCGATGTGAGGGAGGTTGAACAGGTAGAAAACGTATTGGCCAAAACTTTAGAAAGATTTGGCTCGGTAGATGTATTATTGAACAATGCTGCGGGTAATTTTATCTCACCAACAGAACGGTTATCCGCAAATGCCTTTTCATCCATTATCGATATCGTTTTAAAAGGAACGGTTAACTGTACACTTACCTTTGGTAAACACTGGATTAAGGAAAAACAAGCTGCAACAGTTTTAAATATCATTACCACTTACGCTTTTACAGGTTCAGCCTATGTGGTACCATCGGCTTGTGCAAAAGGTGGTGTTTTAGCACTAACAAGATCTTTGGCCGTAGAGTGGGGTAAATATGGTATTCGTACCAATGCTATTGCTCCAGGCCCGTTTCCAACCAAAGGTGCATGGGAGCGTTTATTGCCTGGTGATTTAGCCAAAAAATTCGATTTTAAAAACCGTGTCCCGTTAAAAAGAGTTGGCGATCACCAGGAACTCGCCAATTTAGCTGCATTTCTGGTAAGCGATTTTTCAGGCTACATTAACGGAGAAGTAATTACCATTGATGGCGGCGAATGGTTGCAGGGGGCAGGCCAGATGAATGGTTTGGAAGCCATTCCGAACGAAATGTGGGATATGCTTGAGCAAATGACGCGAAGCGCGAAGTGAGGTTAGATGTAAGATGGATAATGTAAGACAGGAAATGGAGGCGATCGATAGGTACATCATCCATCTTACATTATCCTATCATCCATTTTTTTCCATTTTCCCTCTTACATTTTTAATTATCTTTGCCGATATGAATATCTTACTTTTAGGTTCAGGCGGCAGAGAAAGCGCATTCGCTTGGAAAATGAGCCAGTCTTCGCACTGTGATAAACTAATTATTGCTCCAGGTAACGGTGGTACAGGAGTTTATGGTACAAACATCAACATCAATGTAAACGATTTTGATGCCATTAAAAAAGTAGTGCTTACCGAAAACATCGGACTTGTTGTAGTAGGCCCTGAAGAACCGTTGGTAAATGGTATTCATGATTTTTTCTTGGCTGACAAAGCCATTGCACACATCCCGGTTATCGGACCTAAAAAAGAAGGAGCTATTTTAGAAGGAAGTAAAGATTTCTCTAAACAGTTCATGGAGCGCCACGGTATTCCTACTGCGGCTTCAAAATCTTTTACTCCTGAAACTTTGGAAGATGGTTTGGCTTATCTGCAAAACCATGCTTTACCAGTAGTTTTAAAGGCAGATGGTTTAGCAGCAGGTAAAGGGGTGTTAATCTGTACCGAGACCATCGAAGCCCAGGAAGAATTAAAACTGATGCTTGGTGGTAAATTTGGTGCAGCTGGCGCAACTGTGGTCATTGAAGAATTTTTAAGCGGGATAGAACTTTCGGTATTTATTTTAACTGATGGAGAAAATTATATTACACTGCCTTCTGCTAAAGATTATAAGAGAATTGGCCAGGGCGATACCGGCCTAAATACTGGTGGTATGGGCTCAGTTTCTCCCGTTCCTTTTGCCACACCAGAATTTTTAGCTAAAGTTGAAGAACGCATTATTAAACCAACGGTTGATGGGTTAAAGAAAGATAATATCGATTATACAGGTTTTATCTTTTTCGGACTGATTAAAGTAGGAGAGGAGCCTTTTGTAATTGAGTACAATGCACGTATGGGCGATCCTGAAACAGAGAGCGTGATCCCCAGAGTTGAAAACGACTTGGTAGAGCTGTTTTTAGCTACAGCTAATAAACAATTAAATCAGGTTAATCTGGTTGTTTCTGAGCAAACAGCCGCTACTGTAATGATTGTGGCAGGTGGTTACCCGGGTGATTATCTGAAAGGTAAAGCCATTTCGGGCATCGAGAACCTACGTCATTCGAATGCATTTCATGCCGGAACATTGTTAGAAAATGATGTAGTGAAAACAAATGGAGGAAGGGTAATTGCAATTACCAGTTTACAAAAAGATTTGTTTACGGCTTTACAATCGGCAACTGCAGATGCTGGGAGAATTTATTTCGACGGGAAATATTTCAGGGAAGATATTGGGTTTGACTTGATTTGAAAGAATATAAGTTGAAGAAAATACTTAAGAAGATTTCCGAAACGGCGATTAAACAAGGAGAATTTAGTTTTACAACTGAGCAGATCGAAACAAAGTGGCTGGGCAATCAACCCGCCACCTCAGCCGAAATACATGAAGCTGAAATAAGGCTGGGAGTAACGCTTCCAGCGGATTATAAAGAATTTCTGTTGATTACCAATGGATTTACTACACCAAATGAAAACGTTGATCCATCGTTTTCTAAAATAAGCGATGTGGCATTTCTAAAAGACGTTGACCCACAGCTAATCGAAATCTGGACTGAGCAGATAGAATTGCTTGATGTAGGAATTAAACTGGCTAGAAGTATTGTAATCGGTGGCCTGACGGAAGAACAATATTTCCTTTTAATCCCACCGATAATCGAAAATACAGATTGGGAATACTGGAAATTCGCATCGTGGATTCCTGGAGAAGACCCTTACCAGGGACTTGAAAATTATTTCATTAACGTATTGGATTTCTTAAAATCTGCTTAATAAGCTTTCCTGTAAAACAAAGAAAGTCCCAATTTTTAGTTGGGACTTTCTTTGTTTTTAATGCTTTTTTTATTTCGATTTACTTCCTAATAATTCTTGAAGTTTATCTTGTAAAGCTTGTTCTCTTAAGCCTTTAGCAATAATTTTACCTGTTGGATCAATTAAGAAATTGGCTGGAATTGAGCGGATGCCATACATTTGAGCTACCTCGTTATCCCAAAATTTTAAATCAGAAACATGTGTCCATGTTAATTTGTCGTCAGCAATTGCTTTTAACCAGGCATCTTTTTTACCAGGACGGTCTAAAGAAACACCTAAAACAGTAAAGCCTTTATCTTTAAACTTGTTGTAAGCTACTACCACATTTGGATTTTCCTGACGGCATGGTCCACACCATGAAGCCCAGAAATCTACCAGTACATATTTTCCTTTAAAATCAGATAATTTAACGGGTTTACCATCGGGGTCATTCTGGGTAAAATCCATAGCCATCACACCTACAGCTGTTTTTCTTCCTGCTTCGAATATTTGAGCAATTTTTTTGCCCGTGTAAGTTGCCTTAAGTTCAGGTGAAAGTGCATTAAAAGTTTTCTCTGCTGCAGCCGCCTGATCTGGATCTGAAGCCAGCTCATTAATTGAATTTAAGCTTATAAATGATTTTGGGTTGCTGTTAGCAAACTGCAATAACAATGGTGTCAATCCTGCAGCTTCTTTTTCATAACGAGCGCCTAAAGCCTCCATAACGGCCTTATCTTGTTTTTGCTCTGGTGTATAAGCAGCATATTCTGCATTAATTGCAGCAAGTTTATCTGCTACAGGTTTAGTTAATGCTTTTAATTTAGCTGCATCAGCATTAACGGGAGAGCCGGTAATTGTTGCTTTTTTTAATGAATCTGCTGCAGATAGCTTTATATTTCCTGGCTCTACGTATAGCGATAATGCATCTAATTTCTCACCCTGTGCCGGACGATTAACATAAGGATTTTTGTTTAAGAAGAGGCTACCCTGAGCAGGGCTGGCTAATGTTCCTTTAAAAGCAAAAGCACCATTTGCTACAATTGCAGAGTCGGTAATGCTTTTACCTTCTGTTTGATATATAAGGTAAACCTTATCTCCGGTTTTTAGGCCCTTTATGTCGCCATTAACTGTAAATGGCTTCTGTGCCAATGCTGCAAGTGGCAATAAAGCCATTGCTGATAATAATAATTTTTTCATCTGTATAAAATTGTTTTCCTTAGTTATCATGATTTGTTGATTTTACTTTTTGATTTTGAAAATCATGATGTTTTTATGAGGTTGGTTTAATCCTGTTCAAATATAGAATTCTGTATGGCTAAAACGTAAATAGCTGTGTAAAATTATGATAGACTGCTCATAAGCGTGTAATCCTTTATGCTGGTTTTCGGTGAAAAATGAAAAACTCAACACTAACTTTGAAATTACATAGAATTTTAATTCAGTTTTTGATAGGTTCTCCACCATAAATCGGGCATTTCACCATTAACGGCAGTCTGATAATCATCATACCTGCAAGGTACAAGGTGGTAACGTTCATTTTTAGTTTGGCCAGACGGATAAGGTACCTGCATCCACCAGCGGTCTGATTTTTTGCTTTTTACAAACATCATTTCTCCGGAACCATCCTTTAAGCTGGTTCGATAGATTATAAACTGCGATTTAGGCGTAAGCGGGAAATCCTTTTTACGAGCGTAGTAGCCCTCCACAAAATACCATACCATTTGGGCAAGTAAGAAAGCTGTTTGTCCGTTGTTGTCGTAAGCAGGATTAAACTCGTAAAATCCGATTGAGGTTAATTTATCATTCATGCCTGCATAGCGGGCAATGCGACAGGCTTCTTCGCCATCAAAACCATTCGGCGTGGTGTTCGCATTTGCTGCAGCATCGGCAGAGCGGATGGCACTCAGATCAAAGCTTATCACGTTTGCATTGCGGATAATGGGCTCCGTTAACGTAATATCCTGGGCAAACTCACCCAAACGATGTACATCAAAATATAATTTATCCATAACACTCAAACTTTCTTGATTTACAAAATAAGTTTGATAGCCTACATTACTAAAATTGAAAAGGTAATTGGGTTGATGTAAGAAAATTTTGTTCAGATAACAATCCGATCGGGTAGCAATTCCCTCATTGTCATCATCACCAATATCAAATTGATTATCTATAATAACGAGATCTACTTTTTGCTCTAAATCTTCATACCCCAGGTATTGGCCATAGGTTAAGTCTTGTCCGCCACCAATAATGATGGGAATAATGTCTTTTTTGATCAGTTCTGAAACCACCATTTTGATGGCGATGTAAGTATCGGAAATGGTTGCACCGTGTTTAATATTACCTAAATCGACAATCCGACTGCTAAAAGCGCCTTCATTAAGTTTGTAAAATTTCTCTCTGAAATAATCGGGTGCCAGGGCACAACCTTCATTGTTAACGGCACCTCTTCCATCCAGTACGCCAAAAATGGCCAGATCGTAAGTATGTTCTTCAAAATCTGGAAACGATTCGGTGTAAATCTGCGCTTTTAATCCCAGCTGACTTGTAAAAAATCCTTGTTTTGGCGTAAAACTATCGGGGTTTATTGGGGAAAAGAAATCCGTTAATGACATATATTTAAAACTCTCGGCTCAAATATCTATTTTTGAATGCGTATTTTCACATATAGCCCGAAAAAAAATAAAATGATACTGGTAACCGGAGGAACTGGATTTTTAGGATCTGAATTAATTAAGCAGCTAACCAACAATGGTTTAACTGTTCGGGCGCTGAAGCGGGAGAAATCTAAAATCCCTGCGTTGATCGAAAATAATACTTTGATTGAGTGGTTCGAAGCCGATATTAATGAACTTGCTACTTTAGAAGATGCTTTTACTGGGATTACTAAAGTTTACCATTGCGCCGCATTCGTATCGTTTAACCCCAAACATAAAAAGCAGCTTTTTCATGTAAACATAGAAGGTACATCGAATATTGTAAACCTTTCTGCCGAAAATAATTGCAGACTATTGCATGTAAGTTCAGTTGCTGCCTTGGGCAATGCAAAAAAGGGGCATAAAATTACCGAAAAAGACTTTTGGGAGTATGATGCAAAAGCACATGCTTACGGTTTGTCCAAATACGAAGGAGAGATGGAGGTTTGGCGTGGCATCACCGAAGGATTAGACGCTATTATTGTGAACCCATCGGTCATTATTGGCAAAAATGCAGGTTTTGAGGGGAGTGGAGCAATTTTTAAATTGGTAAAAGATGGTTTCCCATTTTATACTGATGGAGCTTCGGGTTTTGTTGATGTTGAAGATGTAGCCAAAGCGATGATCCTGCTAATGGACGCTGAAGTCTCGGGAGAGCGCTACATCGTTTCTGCAGACGATTATCATTACAAAGATTTGTTCAGCGAAATTGCGCAGGGTTTTAACGTTAAAGCACCAACAAAAGAAGCTAAACCATGGATGCTTGGAATTGCCTGGAGAGCACTAAAATTTGCATCTATATTTACTGGCAAACAGCCTTCTATCACCAAAGATGCTGCAAAGAGCAGTTTAACCCTAAGTTATTACAATAACCATAAAGTGATAACGGCAACAGGTATTACTTTTAAGCCGGTTGCTGAAAGCATAAAAGAAATTACCCAACATTTAAGATAATGCGCAAAGAAAAAGCCTATTACATCATCGATTTTGATAGTACCTTTACACAGGTAGAAGCACTTGATGAACTAGCCCGAATTTCGCTAAAGAACCACCCGGATAAAGAGGCGATTTTCCAGAAGATTGAAGATTACACCAATTTTGCCATGGAAGGAAAACTTTCCTTCTCTGAAAGTTTAGCACAACGTGTTAAGCTGCTTGAAGCCAATGAAGATCATTTAAAACAACTCATTAAACATTTAAAAAAGAAAGTATCTACTTCCTTTTCGCGTAATGCCGAGTTTTTTAAGAAACATGCCGATGAGGTACTGATTGTATCTGGTGGGTTTAAGGAATTTATTACACCTGTAGTAAGCCAATACCACATCAAAAAGGAAAATATTTATGCCAATACCTTTGTAACCACAGGAGATGGCAAAATTATAGATTACGACCATGCCAATCCTTTAAGTGAAGAAGGTGGTAAAGTAAAATTACTTCGGCATTTAAAACTCGAAGGCGAGTTATTTGGTATTGGTGATGGCTATTCTGATTTCCAGTTGCGCGAAAGCGGGATCATCAATAAATTTTTTGCATTTACAGAGAATATTGCCCGTGAAAGCATTGTTTCCAAAGCAGACCATGTAACACCAAGCTTCGATGAGTTTTTGTATGTAAACGATCTGCCGCGTGCAATTTCTTATCCAAAAAACAGAATTCTTTGTTTAGTAATTGGAGATGTTGACCCGTTAACCATATCCATTCTTAAAAATGACGGTTTATCTATTCGCCATAAAACCTCATTCGAAGACAAATATGTAAAAGATGTGGGGATTATCCTGCTAGCCGATGGCGAGAAAATAGATAAAGAACAACTAAAAAATGCTGCTAAGTTGAAAACTATTGGATATTTAGGTAACGCAAAAAATAAAATAGACCTGGGTTTGTGTACAACGCAAGGTATTGTTGTTTTCGATGATCCGAAAAATAATCCGCGCAACATCGATTTTATTCCGAAAAGGGTAGCCGATTTTATGAATACCGGAGCAACTTATCTGAGCAGCAATTTCCCTAACTTACAATTACCGAAAATTGAGAAATCACACCGTTTAATCCATATTCACAAAAACGTTCCGGGCATCATGGCGAAAATCAATACCGTTTTTGCCAAACACGACATCAATATTGTGAGCCAGTTTTTAATGACCAATCCTGAGATTGGCTATGCCATTACCGATATCAATGCACAGTATGATAAACAATTGTTTAAATCACTTAAAAAGATCGAGCAGACGATAAAATTTAGGGTGCTGTACTAGATGTAAAATGTAAGACGGATGACGGAATAACCTTAATATTCTCATTTCGAGCGGAGTGCATCGAAGTTGAGAGATTTGTCCAGATAGATCTCTCCATTCCACTGCCTTCCAGCCGAGATGACGACCTTTTCTATTCGAAGACGTTATTCTTAGGGATAAATTATTGTATAAAATTAATATAAATGACAGCAATTAATCCATGCGCAAATCTCTCGAGTTATCGTCATTTCGAGCGGAGTGCAACGAAGTCGAGAAATCTGTCCAGATAGATCTCTTTTCCGAAAATTCAGGACTGCGTTCCAATCGGGAGGATGAATTTTATATAGGGTTCTGGTCATTCTGAGTGCAACGAAGAATTTCTGCGTTTCTTCTATGAGCCTTCATAAAGCATCGTCCTTTAGTGCTACATGAGTAACAGATTCTTCACTGCGTTCAGAATGACAAAAAGAATACTGATTTTCTCTGCGTTTTGAGCCCTGTGCGCTAAAAACGCCAACCGCTTAGTATAGCTGCCTACCTCAAAAATTGATGCCGCTTCAATAACAAATGTTTAGGTGCGCCTATCGTTTGCGAGTGATAAATCCCGGTATGGCCAGAAAATAAATAGGCAGTAACACAGGCTAAGGCAATGTAAATTCCTGATGAGGCACCAAATAATTCTATGCCCATAAAAATGCAAGCCAGAGGTGTGTTAGCAGCCCCTGCAAAAACAGCTACAAAACCCATGCCCGCCAGCAGGCTAACTGGTAAAGGGATAAAGAGACTCAAAAAGCTGCCTAGTGTGGCGCCAATGAAGAAAAGTGGAGTAACTTCGCCTCCCTTAAATCCGGCACTCAAGGTAAATGCAGTCAAAAATAATTTAATTGCAAAGGTATAATATGCTTCTCGCTGCATAAATGATTCTGAAATAACCGGAATACCCAGTCCTATGTATCTTGTATTTCCAATCAGGTAAATAATGGCGACTAAAATAATTCCGCCAATAAATGGGCGTAATGGTGGATATTTAATTTTAGCAAAAAGGTTGGATAGTCCGTGGTTTAACGCAGAGAAACTTCTCGCCGTAAGACCAAACAACATTCCTGCGCCTAAAGATAACAACAGGTTTATTGAATCTACTTCTGGTACAGCGGTTATAGAATAATGCGTATGGCCAACGCCCCAGGCTTTGCAGGCGTAATCGGCAATAATTGCCGTTATAAAGGAAGGAAGAATTGCACTATACTTTAAACTTCCAATCACAAAAACCTCCAATCCGAATACCGCACCTGCCAATGGTGTTCCAAAAACAGATGCAAAACCAGCACTGATCCCGCAAATGAGGATCACTTTTCGATCTCTGGCTTTAAGTTTAAAAAGTTTCGTAAACTGGTCAGCAAAGGCTCCTCCGATTTGCACCGCTGTGCCCTCTCTTCCAGCCGATCCGCCAAATAAATGGGTTATGATTGTACCCGCAAAAATGAGCGGTGCCATAATCAAAGGAATCACATTCTTAGGTGATTGTAATTCCTCGATCAATAGATTGTTTCCTTTAACAACCTTTGCCCCCCAATAATGATAAGCCAAACCAATGATTATACCAGCGATTGGTAAAAAAGCAATAATCCAGAGGTGTTGCTCACGATAACTGGTTGCCCAATTTAAAGTTTCTAAAAACAGGGCAGAGGCAGAGCCGATAATTCCACCCAATATTGCAGAAATCAATAGCCACTTTAAAGTGCTGATTAAGATTAATCCGAAATCGAGTTTAATGAAGTGTTTGATAGACAGAAGAAATCCTTCTGTTAGTTTTTTAACAGGCATTTGTATTCAATTTTAAATAAAATCGTAGGAGTCATCAGCCTGTTTGGGCGGTTTTGGCGGCACCCCATCGCCATAGTTCCAAATGTATAAAATTTAGTTATTTGTTGCAAAATCTTTATCACCTTTGTGCAGCTAACTTTAAACCATGGATTTTACACCCGAAATAAAAGACAAACTACACCAACTACAGGAAAAATATACGGCAATGGGGCAAGATATGGCATCATACCTCGATGGGCTATTATATGCTGATTTCTTAACCTATTGGGATTACATCCATTTGGATACTTTGCTGAGCTTGCAGAGCCCTAAAACACCAATCCCTGATGAAGAAATTTTCATCATGTACCACCAGATTACTGAACTTTATTTTAAGCTTGCACTGCACGAATGCAGACAGATTGCGGAGCATGAAAATTTAACTGTCGATTTTTTTACTGCACGTGTTAAACGGATTAATGCTTATTTCAACGCCTTAACCACTTCTTTTGAAGTGATGGTTGATGGTATGGAAAAAGAACAGTTTTTGAAATTCCGCATGTCGTTATTGCCTGCCAGCGGATTCCAGTCAGGCCAGTACCGGATGATTGAGATCTGTGCTACTGATTTTATCCGATTGGTAGATAAAACCAGACGTGAAGAACTAAGCACTGCAACAATAGAAGAACAATTCGAAAATATTTACTGGAAATTCGGTGCAACCGAACTGGCTTCTGGTAAGCAAACGTTAACCTTAAAGCAATTTATTAAAAAGTATGCAGCTCAGTTTCTACAACTGGCAAAAGATCGTACTTTAACCAATTTCTCCGCTTTATACCACCAATTACAAGCCAATGGAGCCGATGTTTCTGCACTTGCTGAAGAATTACGTAAGCTGGATCTGTATGTAAATGTAGAATGGCCTTTATCGCATTACAAATCGGCTGTACGTTATCTGGAGAAAGATCCTGTTGATATTGCGGCAACAGGTGGAACCAACTGGCAAAAGTATCTGCCTCCGCGTTTTCAGAAAAGAATCTTTTACCCATTTCTATGGACAGAAGAGCAAATGGAAGAATGGGGTAAAGGATGGGTGCTTAGTGTACTTAAAACACTCAAAAACAAAGATTAATATTGCAAAAAGCTATTAAAAAAGCCTGTTTTTTCTTAATTTGCGCAAAATAGTTAATGACAGAACGAGGGAATTATTGAATTAGAGATGAGGGTGTAAACACTCAATCATTCGATCGTTCACCCATTCAAAATTCAAATACAATGACCGAGACATTAGATATAAAAATCACAAAGGCAGATCAAACACGTTTGACTGTTACTGATTTTTCACAATTACCGTTCGGTAAGGTTTTTACCGATCACATGTTTACTGCCGACTATGAAGATGGCGAATGGAAAAATTTACAGATTCTTCCTTATGGCCCGATTCCAATGAGTCCGGCAATTTCTGCGCTTCATTATGGACAAGCGATTTTCGAAGGATTAAAAGCCTATCGCCAACCAGATGGAAAGATTAGTGTGTTTCGTGCTGATAAAAACTTCGAGCGTTTTAACAAATCAGCTGCAAGAATGTCGATGCCAGGTATTCCTGAAGAAATTTTTATGCAAGGTTTGGCTGCATTAATCAATGTTGATGAGAAATGGGTGCCTGATCAGGAAGATTACGCTTTGTATATCCGTCCGGTAATGTTCGCCATGGATCCTTATTTAGGTGTTAAAGCGTCTGATACCTATAAATTTGCTTTGTTAACCACGCCAACCGGTCCATATTATAGCAGTGCATTAAAGGTTAAAATTGAAACTGAATTTACGCGTGCGGATGAAGGCGGTGTTGGCTTTGCTAAAACTGCTGGAAATTATGCACGTTCGTTATATCCTTTCGAGCAGGCTAAAAAAGAAGGCTATGATCAATTGATCTGGACAGATTCAGTAACCCATGAATTTATCGAAGAAGCCGGAACAGCCAACTTACTTTTTGTAATTAATGGTAAACTAATTACGCCGTCAGTACGCAGTACTGTTTTGGATGGTGTAACGCGTGATACCATTATTAAACTGGCTAAAGAGGCCGGAGTAGAAGTTGAAGAACGTAGGGTTTCTGTTAAAGAAGTAATTGAAGGAGTTGAAAACGGAAGCTTAACCGAAGCTTTTGCCGCAGGAACTGCAGCTACAGTAACGCATGTAGGCGAAATGGGCTATAATGGTCAGATCTATAAATTGACCGATCCATCAACCAGACATATTTCTAATGGCATTGCTAAAAAACTGAACGATATTCGTTACGGTTTAGCACCAGACGAATTTGGTTGGAACTGGGTTTTATAACCCGAAAAACATAAAAGATAAACCCCGATACAGAATCTGCATCGGGGTTATTTTTTAATTTCATTATGCTTATCCGATAGGTATCGGATTTATTTCAGCATCTTTCTTGCTATTAAGGCCCTGAAATAAATTACCTTCGGTGAGCTCGCTAAGGCTCGGTTGGGTGAATAACGCGTTATTGACTTAAATTAAGTTATTTAGCTCTTTCATTTTGAACTTTAGCACTCATGGCTTCCGGCCGCTAACTTCGGTCTTCAGACCTCGGACTTTCCGACTTTATTTATCCAAAATCACCACTCCTTTAGCTTCAAAAGCCAGTTCTTTTCTAGGGTCGGTAATTTTAGCTACTTCTTCAGGAGATTTTTTAGCGTCTTCGGCATAATGGCGTAAAGTTTCTACAGAGATGGTTTGTTTTTTTGCTAAGCCATCCAAAACTACTTTTTTGCCAACAATATCCATAGGCATAAAAAAAGCATAATCTTTAAAAGTTACCCGCATTGGATCACCGTTAGGCATTTCTAATGTCATCCAACAGCCTTTTTTCTTACATACATCCACTACTTTGCCTTCAATTTTCATGTCGACAGTTTTTTTGTCACCCATTGCAGCTTCCATCTTGGCAGCTGGTTTTACATCACCTGGTTTAACTTCTTCTCCAAATTTTTGACCTGTGTATGCGGTTTGAGCAAATGAGAGTGCCGTCAATAGACAAAAACTCAAGCTTAGAATGATTTTTTTCATGAATTTATAATTATCCGGTTATGATCAAATCAAAGTTATTTAAAATTTTTCTAAATACTGAAAACAAAAAACCTCGTTAACATCCGTTAACGAGGAAAATCATCCCTATAATTGTGTAGATCAAATGCTATGATATACATCTAACTTTATAGGCAAACCAGAAACCAAAACATAAATATTCGTATTAGTTGTATTTAATTATCTTGTATTCAGCGATTTATATTTTATGTAATAGTTTTATTGATAACAGATAAAATTGTAGAAATGTAGAATATTATCTTCTTTATGGGTAATGTTGTTGAGTTATTTCCCCACTTCTTATTTACCCAAAAACAAGGCTGAACACTTCTTCTATTTTACTTACAGCTTTAATCTCAAGGTTGTATTTTTCTATAGCAATACCTTTTAAATTGTATTTAGAGATATAAATTGTTTCGAAACCCAATTTATCTGCTTCAGCAATGCGTTGTTCGATTCTGTTTACCGCTCTTATTTCTCCTGATAAACCTACTTCCGCAGCGAAACAATTTTTGGAAGATACGGCAATGTCTTGATGCGATGATATGATGGCAATTAATACAGCCAGATCAATTGCAGGGTCTTCTACTCTAATCCCGCCAGCAATATTTAAGAAAACGTCTTGTGTACTTAACCTAAAGCCACAGCGTTTTTCTAAAACAGCCAGGAGCATATTCATTCTTTTGGTATCGAAACCTGTTGCAGAGCGTTGAGGGGTTCCATAGGCTGCCGAACTTACCAGCGCCTGTGTTTCTATTAACATCGGTCTGGCGCCTTCCAGGGTTGCAGCTATAGCTATTCCGCTCAGCTCCTCGTCACGCTGCGACAACAAAATCTCAGAAGGATTGGAGACTTCTCTTAAACCACTTCCCTGCATCTCATAGATGCCCAATTCTGCAGCAGCCCCAAAGCGATTCTTAATTGAGCGTAAAATGCGATAAACATGATGCCTGTCACCTTCAAACTGCAAAACCGTATCAACCATATGTTCGAGTATTTTAGGTCCTGCAATGGCGCCATCTTTAGTAATGTGGCCAATAAGGAAAACTGGTACACCAGTTTCTTTTGCAAAACGTAATAATTCGGCTGTACACTCCCTTACCTGTGATACACTGCCTGGGGTCGAATCGATATGAGCAGAGTGCAAAGTCTGGATAGAATCTACAACCAAAATTTCAGGTTCCAGAATTTCGATCTGTTTAAATATATTCTGCGTTGAAGTTTCTGTCAGGATGTAACAGTTAGACGATGGGCTTTCCTGGATCCTTTCGGCCCGCATTTTAATCTGCTGCTCGCTTTCTTCTCCCGAAATATATAATAACTTTTTCCCTTTTATATTTAAGGCCAACTGTAGCATTAAGGTCGATTTTCCGATACCCGGTTCACCACCGATCAATACTAAAGATCCTTCTACCAAACCGCCGCCTAAAACACGGTCGAGTTCTTTGTCGCCCGTTAATATTCTCCGTTCGGTTGACGATTGGATTTCATCAACCTTGCTTGGCTTGCTTAGCTTACGGCTTGCGGTATCGCTTTTCCAGGTTGGAACAGATGCTGAGCTTTTTTCTACAATTTCTTCTACAAAGGTATTCCATTGGTTACATGACGGACATTTACCCAGCCATTTTGCCGATTCGTAACCACAACTCTGACAGAAAAATGCACTTTTTGATTTTGCCAATTGATTAAAATTTTAGATTACGAATTTAACCTTTCAGGATTGAAAGTGGTTTTATTTTTTTGAACAATTAATCCTTTGCCCGAATCGCTTTATAGGTTAAACCTCGCAGGTTTTCAAAACCTGCGAGGTTTGAAACATCACTATGAAATGAAGAACCTTTGTTGATAAACCTGATAGAACGGAAAGCCCGGAGCGAAGAGTGAGGACTTGAAGGGATAGCAGGGCTAATTGACCAAAACGCTCTGGACAGTCGTTTTCAAAAAAAATGATTATCTAAGCACAACTTAGTAAGGCGCTTAATTAATATTTAGGATTGAAATACACTTAAGCAAAAAAGCCCGGATTTTTATGTCCAGGCTTTCAGTTAAATGTTTTTTTAAGTTATAATTTAATCTCTTCGTCTTTAGCAGAGATAAAGTGAAACTCAGTTAAATGATAGGATGACTGCGCTTTAACTTTAATCCACTGGCCATATTTAAAGAACCAGCGGCGTTGAAGGTTGAAAATGCCTTTTGTAATATAAGCTTCAATGTATGGATGTACACAAAGTGTAACACCTTTTTCATTTTGCTCTCTTAAAATATAATTAAGGTTGTTTTCAATATCATCCATTAAAATGATACTCGCTTTAATTTCTCCGGTCCCATCGCAGGCCGGGCATTTTTCTACCGTAACAATATTCATTTCCGGACGAACGCGTTGTCTGGTAATTTGTACCAAACCAAATTTGCTTGGAGGCAAAATAGTGTGTTTGGCTCTATCCAATAACATCAGCTCACGCAAATAATCGAATAGCATTTTACGGTTTGTTGGTTTGTGCATATCGATAAAATCGATTACCACAATACCGCCCATATCGCGCAAGCGCAGTTGACGGGCAATTTCTTTAGCCGCCTCTTTGTTTACCTGTAAAGCATTCTCTTCTTGATTTTCTTTACTGGCAGTACGGTTTCCACTGTTCACGTCTATAACGTGGAGTGCTTCAGTGTGCTCTACAACAAGGTAAGCACCACCTGGTAAGTTTACTGTTTTTCCGAAAGCATTTTTAATCTGCTTTTCTATACCAAAATGGTCGAAGATAGGCTCTTTCTGTTTGTATAGTTTAACAATCTTTTCCATTTCAGGAGAAATATCGTGAACATAAGAACGGATATCATCGTACAGCTCTGGTGTACTTACGTAAACGTTTGTAAAATCAGGGTTCAGAATATCACGAATTAACGTCGATGATCTGTCCATTTCTCCCCAAACTCTTTTAGAAGGTTCGGTAGAAGGCAATTTTTTAATGAAGTTTTCCCATTTAGCAATTAAATCTAAAAGATCTTTTTGCATTTCGGCAACCCCTCTGCCTTCAGAAACGGTTCTGATAATGACCCCAAAATTTTGAGGTTTAATACTTTCAATAATCTTCTTTAAACGATTACGTTCGGTATTACTTTTAATTTTTTTTGATACAGATATGGTATTGGAGAATGGCACCAGTACCACATACCTGCCGGCAATCGAAATGTCGGAACTTAAACGTGGACCTTTTGTAGAAATTGGCTCTTTGGCAATTTGTACAGGTAGGAGCATGTTTTTACTGAGCACATCAGAAATTTTGCCTGCCTTATTAATATCGGCTTCCAGCTTTAAATTGTCTAATAATGTGCCTGTAACCGAGCCATTACGCTTGATCTTCGTTAGCTTAATTAAAGATTGCACCTGAGGGCCCAAATCAAAGTAATGCAAAAAAGCATCTTTTTCATAACCAACATCCACGAAAGCAGCATTCAGGCCAGGCATAATTTTTTTAATGCGGCCTAAATAAATATCGCCTACAGCGTAGTTAATATTGATTTGTTCTTTGTGAAGCTCAACAAGTTGTTTGTCTTCAATCAACGCTATGGTAACTCCGGCAGGAGTCGAATTGATAATTAATTCTTTTACCAACAGCTACAGATTTAAGGCTTTCGCCTATTAACAAATGGATAGTAAATAAAAACAGTGATATAGCCAGAAGATATACAATAAAAAAATCATATAAATGGTTTAAACCTCATAGTGTTTACTATGAGGTTTAATTGGCTTAATCAAAATAAGAAACTATTTTTTCTTATGTCTGTTTTTTCTTAAACGTTTTTTACGTTTGTGGGTAGCCATTTTATGTCTCTTTCTTTTTTTACCGCTTGGCATAGTTTTAAGTTTTAAATGTTTTTATTAATCTGTTAATTAATTTTTATTCTTTAGTTCAGCTACCTTCTTATCAATGAATGATGCTAAGGTTGGGTTAGCCGCTAATTTTTTGCTTGATAGGTAAGCATTTACTGCTTCTTTATTTCTGCCTAAATTTTCTAAAGCTGTTCCTAAATAAAAATAGGCTTCAGGGGTTGGAGCTATAGCAATTACGGTGTTAAAACGAGGAATTGCTTTATCAAACTGACCTGATTTTATAGAGAACAATCCTAAATTCATATTCGCTTTTACATTTTTAGGTTCTTTAGCCACAACCTCCAGCAACATTGCAATACCTTGCATTGGTGCGCCTAAGCCATTTACTATCGTTACACCTAAGCCCGTTTTAGCTTCAATGTTTGTAGAGTCTTTCTCTAATGCATTTTTATAAGATACATTGGCTTTCTGCAATAAAGCAGGCTGCGCTATGCTATCTTGTGTGCTTTCAAAAGCTTTTATAAATTGATTTCCGGCCGCTAACCACGATTTTGCTGATGGTTCGCCTTCGGCAACAACTTCTAAATATAAGGCAGATGGAGTAATTTGTTCAACATCGTCCCATTTCTGAGCCAGTTGTTTGGCAAGTTCGATCTTTTCTGCGCCATTTGCGCCTTTGTAGCTGTTTTCTAAAGCTGTAATATCTGTGGCCAAATTTTTATTGATCACATTTTTTGCAGCAGTAGACGAAGTTTCGAGGTTTAATACCGATGCTGTAGATGGAGAAGCTGCTCCGGCCATTGGGCCACTTGAAGGCATTTTTCCATTTTCTTCAGTTGGTTTAACTAAACCCTTAATGTCTCTTGTAAATAAGAATGCAACAAGCAATACAATCGCTCCAATAACAATGGTTTGTTTTGATCTGATGTTGCTATTCATATATATAAGACTTAGGCTTCTACGTTAATTTTTTTTGAATTACTTTTAACTTTATCAACAAATACTTTTGCTGGTTTAAAGCTAGGAACGAAGTGTTCAGGGATAATTATTGCAGTGTTTTTTGAGATATTTCTCGCAGTTTTTTGCGCTCTCTTTTTAACAACAAAGCTCCCGAAGCCTCTAACGTATACATTTTCACCGCCAATCATGCTGGTTTTGATAACCTTGAAAAATGCCTCAACTGTTTCCTGTACATCAACCTTCTCAATTCCGGTTTTTGTTGATATTTCTGAAATAATATCTGCCTTAGTCATATTTTATTATTTATTATATATTATGTTTTAATATTACTACTGTTTTGGGGTTGCAAAAGTATTGCTTTTTAATGAGATAGGGAAATAAAAGATGATTTTTTTATCACTAGACTTATCAGGCTATTGCAAGTTTTTTTTTAATCGGATAAATAGACCGTAATTTGCACTAATGACATTTCAAAATGAACTCATCAATTGGTATCTGCTTAACAAGAGAGATCTGCCCTGGAGGCATACCAATGATGCTTATACCATCTGGTTATCAGAGGTTATATTACAACAAACAAGGGTAGAGCAGGGCCTTCCTTATTTCAATAAATTTTTAGAGAATTTTCCTACTGTTAATGATTTTGCCAATGCTACCGAAGCAAAAGTTTTGAAGCTTTGGCAGGGATTGGGCTACTATTCGAGGGGAAGAAATATGCATGCAACTGCTCAAACTGTGGTGAAAGATTATCGTGGAATCTTCCCAAATCTGCATGATGAACTGATAAAATTAAAGGGAATTGGTGAATATACAGCTGCTGCAATCTCTTCTTTTTCATCAGGAGAGGCACGTGCTGTGGTAGATGGAAATGTATTCCGGGTACTTTCCAGGTATTATGGCATTGCTACCGCAATCAATTCTCCGGCAGGGAAAAAGGAGTTTTTTACTTTGGCAAATGAACTGCTTTATCAGGATGATCCTGCCCTTTACAATCAGGCGATAATGGAATTTGGGGCCATGCAGTGCAAGCCTAAATCGCCAAATTGTGGTATTTGTCCGCTTAACCAAACATGTTATGCCTTTAACCATAAAATGGTAAATGCGCTTCCTGTTAAGTTAAAAAAGGCGGCACAAAAGCACCGTTATATTAATTATTTTGTTTGTTTTGATGGAGAACAGGTGTTGGTAAGAGAACGGCAGGCTGGTGATGTTTGGCAGCATTTATACGATTTTCCAAGCATAGAAACGCTTATACCTGAAGATGCAGATAGCGTCTTTTTCGCTGATATGGTGAGAAATGCCTTCGGTAGCAGTGCAGATTTTATGTTAATCAGCAAAAAAAAGCACTTGTTAACTCACCAAATAATCCATATACAATTTTTTGCATTAAAAAATTATATATTTAACTTTAATAAACAAAAGGAACTTAATTGGGTTTCTTTAAGTAAATTAGATGAGTTACCGCAGCCAAAAGTAATCCATGATTTTGTTATGGAATATTTTTATAAGGACAAAATGGAGTAACTAACCATCTTATTCGGTGCGCATTTAGAAAACGAAACAACTAACCAAAAATATTTATGTCTGGGATTAACAAAGTTATTTTAGTAGGCCATTTAGGCAAAGACCCTGAAGTGCGACATTTAGACGGTGGTGTAACTGTAGCCAGTTTTCCATTAGCTACCTCGGAAACATATAACAAAGACGGTAAGCGGGTAGAACAAACAGAATGGCACAATATTGTATTATGGCGAGGCTTGGCAGAAGTTGCTTCCAAATACCTTCAGAAAGGCAAGTTGGTTTATATTGAAGGCAAGTTGAGAACAAGATCCTTTGAGGATAAAGAAAAGGTTAAAAAATATGTAACAGAAATTGTAGCCGAAAACTTTACGATGTTAGGTAGGAAAAGCGATTTTGAGCAAAGTCCGACAACGCCAATCCATCAAAACACTGAAACTAAAATTGAAGATGAATTTACAATCGGCCCATCAGATGAAAATGGAGATCTTCCGTTTTAATTAAAAGCTAAAAATACATAAAAAAGCTAGCGCTCATCAGGTAGCTTTTTTTTATACACTTATTATTTCTTTGCCTTAAAATAAGGATATAAAAAAACTCCTGCCGGTTTTGCTGGCAGGAGTTTTTGCGATTATACTAAAATCGTTAATTGATTTTAGTGTAATAAATATTCAGTTTTATCTTATTTGCAGTTGTATTGCTGGCGCCTATAATCGACCTTTCAGCAGAAGTAGCACTAGGAACATTCTGAAAATCAGTATATGATGTGGGTGCCAGGAATGTGCCGTAATCTTCCATGTTTTTATCAATCAAGCTCTGAACGTAACTGGTTACAACAAAAATATAACGTTTCTTTAACGAATCGAAATAACCGCCAAAAAGTGCTGCCCCGCCAGAAGCGCTGCCAGAAAATGTGGTAAAATCAGGTATGTTTGCTGGCTGGTGTGCAATATCCCAACGATATAAAGAAAGTCGTTGAGCAGCATTAAAAGGGTATGCCGGCGCATTTTCACCAATCTCTACAACTAACTCTGCCTTATTGATAATTGCTTTTCCGTATTTGCTTGTAAAGCTTGTCAATTCTGGGAACTTTAACTTGGTTTTTACACCAGCCAAACCCTGTAAATAAGTTATGTTATAACTTTGGGTGCTGTCTGGTAGAACTGGAACATCTATTTGAGTTTGCACTGGCGTACCAGTATAATCGTGTTTAATATTGGCCGCTACTCCCGAAATTGAAGAGCCTCCGGTGGAGTTTTGAACCAGCTTTCCTATAGGGAAATTTACACTTGTGGTATCTACGCCATTAGAGGAGTTCGTTTTTTTCCAAACCAGTTGCAGGTAAGAGTCAGTTCCTGAAAAGTTAAAGAATGCAATCCCGCCGACACCTGTAGAAGATGTTTTGTTGATTTGTGCGTACAAACCTTTAAATGATTCTATAAACTTAGTGTCAGTTGCGGTTCCTGCTGTACCCTGATTGAGTATGGCGTTTTGGATAAATGCTTTATTTAAAGGAATTCTGATCTGTGCCGGAACCGTTTTTAGTGTGTCTTTGCCTGCTATAACATCAAATACCTTAGTTTTAGTATTCGGTGCCAGTTTGCCGGTAAAATTCCCCAATAAAGTATTGTTGGTGGATTGAACATCTGAACTTTTATAAGTGGTTACCTTATTGGCCAGTTGAAATACATCTATACTGTACTTAGAATTGGTGGTATCGCCATAAAATTTGGTTAGCGTGCTGGATTCATCGAATTTTAATACTAAAACGGCCGAATCAAGTTGAGGTGCAGTTCCAAAATCTGTATTAACGACAGGATAGACGGTCATGGCTATACCAGCTTCTGTTTTACCAAAAACAGGATCAGTCATGTAACCTAGTGGATAGCGGTTTAAACCTAAGGTGTTCGCTGCAGTTTCCTCAACCAATTGCGTGGTTACAGGAGATACTACCAGGGTTCCGGTAATGGCGGCATTTGGATCAACATCTAAACCAACACCATCTGGGTTTTTACACGATGCAAAAAGAAAAAGACCTATCAACAGGGTTAATAAGTCTTGTTTTGTAAATTTCATATTTTAAATAATAATACCTGATTAAGCTACTGAAACCAATTCATCATTTGAAATTTCTTCAAAAAAAGTATAGAAGTTTTCAAAATTCTCGGTTAAGTTAAAAGCTAATGTTGGTTTATTGGAATCTTTAACAAATTTTAACACATCTTTGCTTAAGTTTTCATCTGCTAAAACCACTGCGTCTGAGTGAGTTATAGCGCCGATGTGCATGCTGTCGCAATCAGATGGTAAAAATGCTTTAGTGTCATCCTCAGTCATATTCGCCATTACAGCTTTAGTCGCGAAATTGGCATTTAACTTTTCTGTAAAGCCATCCTCATAAATAGAATACACTACTTTAGAATTTTTAAAAGTAGGATCGTTTTTATAAGTAGTTTTGATATAAGCAGGAACCAATGCACTCATCCAGCCGTGGCAGTGAACGATATCTGGTGCCCAACCTAATTTTTTAACCGTTTCCAATGCACCTTTGCAGAAGAAAATTGTACGTTCATCGTTGTCATCAAAGAATTTTCCGCTGGCATCTCTAAATACCTGTTTGCGTTGGAAATATTCTTCATTGTCTAAGAAATAAACCTGCATGCGTGCAGCTGGGATGGAGGCTACTTTAATGATTAAGGGATTATCGTTGTCATCAATAATGATGTTCATTCCCGATAAGCGTATTACTTCGTGTAAACGATTTCTTCTTTCGTTGATGTTACCGAATTTTGGCATCAAGATGCGGATTTCGAATCCTTTTTCTTGCATAGCCTGCGGTAATTGGCGCGTAATTTCAGAAATTTTAGTAAGCTCGAGGAAAGGCGACATCTCGTGTGTAACAATCAGCAGCTTCGTTTTTGCCATCTCCATATTCTAAGAAAATATTAAGTTAAATAAAAGATAATGAGCTGCAAAGGTAAGCATAATAATACTATTTATCAATATAGCAAGCATTTGTTTGGTTTCGTTTAGATTAATTTACACCTTTACGGCTTTAATTTAGATTGTCCAAATTGGAAATATTTAAAACCAAAGCAGCGCTTAAGGCTTTTTTGCAGCCATTAAAAGCATCAGCTAAAAAAATAGCATTAGTACCTACTATGGGTGCCCTGCACAATGGCCATATATCTTTGATAAAACTGGCCCAGCAAAATGCCGATATCATTATCTGTAGCATTTTCGTAAACCCAACGCAGTTTACCGATCCAAAAGATTTAGAGAAATATCCCCGTCCCATTGAGCACGATTTAGCGATGCTCGAAGACGCAGGCTGTAATGGCGTGTTTATGCCCGATGTGGATGAAATGTATCCAACCGGAGCAGATGAAGTCTGGCAGATCGATTTAGGCAATGCCGAATTTTTACTGGAAGGCGAATTTAGGAAAGGCCATTATCAAGGCGTAACACAGATTGTAAAAAAATTGTTCGATGCCGTTGAGCCTGATGTGGCCATGTTCGGGCAAAAAGATTTTCAACAGGTACTGATGATCAAGAATATGCTGGCTTATTTTAAGTTGCCTATTACCATTATTACCTGCCCGATAATTAGAGAAGATGATGGCTTGGCCATGAGTAGCCGCAATATTCATTTATCAGCCAGCGATCGCAAGCATTCACTGGTACTCAGTAAATCGCTGCAATTCGTGATCGATCATTTTAATGAATATTCATTAGAAGAATTAGAAACCAAAGCAAAATCGGTCTATAATAATTTAGATGGTGTAGAACTCGACTACTTTACTATAGCCAATAGCGATACGCTTGAACCCGCTAAATCGAAAGAGGAAAATAATCTTGTCGCGCTCGTTGCTGCAAAGGTAGGCTCAACGAGATTGATCGATAATATGATTATAAAGTGATGGAAAATGGGAGAGGTAAGATGGATGATGTAGTTGGCTATTGGCCTTTTCCATCATCCATTTTCCATATTACATCTCACTTACATCTTCCGTTAGTGAAACTCCAAACTGATTACTAACTTTGCAAAATGGTTATCACAATATTAAAATCGAAAATACACCGTGTTAGGGTAACACAAGCCGAATTAAACTATGTAGGCAGTATTACGATAGATGAGGATTTAATGGATGCAGCTAACATTATCGCTAATGAGAAAGTGCAGATTGTAAATAATAATAATGGTGCGCGTTTCGAAACCTATGTAATTAAGGGTGAACGCGGAACCGGAACCATTTGTTTAAACGGTGCCACGGCTCGTTTGGCGCAATTAGGTGATATCCTTATTATCATGTCATACGGCTCATTGCCAATAGAAGATGCCAAAAAATATAATCCAATACTGGTTTTTCCTGACGATAACAATCATTTGCTAAAATAACCTTGTGATATTCGATCTCAAAACAGCGCTAAAGTACATCATCCTGTTTTTAATAGGAATAGGAGTCTTATATTTAGCTTTCAGAGGTCAGGATTTAGAAAAGATTTGGCAGGAAATTAAAACAGCCAACTACTTTTGGGTGGTAATTTCTGCCATGGCTGTTTTAATTGCGCATGTGTTACGGGCTCTGCGCTGGCAGATGCTCTATCAGTCTATCCATTACCAGGTAAGTTTCTGGAATGCTTACCACGCGGTAATGATCGGCTATCTGGCCAATCTTGCTTTGCCACGCTTCGGAGAGATTGGTCGCTGTTCCGTTATACATAAAGCAGAAAAGGTGCCAATGTTTGCTTCCATAGGTACGGTAATTACCGAGCGGCTGTTTGATGTACTGGTACTTTTTCTTACCAGTTTAGCCATGCTTATTTTTCAGTATGATATTGTAGCCGATTTTCTTTATCAAACCATATATCTCAATCTCATTAAAAAATTAAGTGCTATTAATTATTTATGGTTAGTTGGCGCAGGTGTTCTTATACTACTTCTCATTGCTATTGCGATATATTTTCTCCGTCAAAAATTCAGTAAAAAATTCTTGCGCATTTTTGTAAACCTGCGACAAGGATTTGGTTCATACAGCAAGCTAAAACAAAAAGGTTTGTTTTTAACCTATACCCTGGGGATTTGGCTTTTCTACTCACTTTCCATGTATTTTGCTTTTTCTTCCATTCAAGCTACTTCCGGATTACATTTTAATGCTGCATTTACAGCAATTGTTTTCTCAGGTTTTGCAATGGCAGCCCCTGTTCAGGGTGGCATAGGTGTTTTTCATTGGATGGTTGCCCAATCACTGGTTTTGTATGGCATATCTTTTAAAGATGGCCTGGCCTACTCAACCATTATCCATTCTTCGCAGGTTTTATTGATTCTGGTTTTAGGGAGTTTAAGTTTGTTCTTGATCTTGACTAAGAAAGAAATTAAATAATTCTTCTGTGGGCGTTTTAACAAGCTGTCCGCTATATCTTTTTGGTTGTCTATAGTACACTTTCTTTAGTTAAATAAACCTGACCGGCAGCTTAATCCAGATCCTTCCATCTGGATTAAGCAAAGGGCAGGGCTATCGGGACAGAAGTATTGCTGCTCTTGCTTTCCAAAAAAACTAACAATTAAATACTTTTACTAGGAAAGCAGGGAGGTGACTTATAGGTCGATTCCTGTCCCGTCATCCGTTATAGTCCAGATGAAGGATCTGGAGCTGCCACTACTGCCGGGTTTAGGTGGCCTGAATTGTACAGCTATTTTTGGTGAATAAACCAAAGTCCTAAGCAAAGCTTTTGCTGCAAGGAAAAATTAAACGAAAATAAATTACTATGCAGCCATAGTAATTTCGATCGGAAATGCTACATTTGATTTACTAACCTTTTATACATAAATGTTATGCATTTTGAATTAAGTGAAGAGCAAATAATGATTCAGCAGGCTGCCCGCGATTTTGCGCAGCAAGAATTAAAGCCTGGCGTGATTGAAAGAGACGAACATCAGAAATTTCCGGCCGAACAGGTAAAAAAACTCGGAGAACTTGGTTTCCTGGGGATGATGGTGAGTGAAAAATATAATGGAAGCGGACTCGATGCCATTTCTTATGTGCTGGTGATGGAAGAGTTGTCTAAAATCGATGCCTCTGCCTCAGTAGTGGTTTCGGTAAACAACTCTTTGGTTTGTTACGGATTAGAGGCGTATGGGAGTGAGGCCCAAAAGGAAAAATATTTAAAGCCATTGGCTGCAGGCGAAAAAATAGGTGCTTTTTGTTTATCAGAACCCGAAGCGGGATCTGATGCTACCTCACAACGTACAACAGCAGAAGATAAAGGGGATTATTATTTATTGAATGGCACCAAAAACTGGATTACCAACGGAAGTACTGCATCAACTTACCTGGTTATTGCACAAACGCACCCTGAGTTAAGGCATAAAGGTATAAATGCCTTTATTGTAGAGAAAGGCATGGAAGGTTTTACCATTGGGCCAAAAGAAAATAAATTGGGTATCCGTGGCTCTGATACGCATTCGCTGATGTTTAATGATGTTAAAGTACCGAAAGAAAATAGAATAGGCGAAGATGGCTTCGGTTTCAAATTTGCCATGAAAACATTAGAAGGGGGCAGGATTGGTATAGCGGCACAGGCTTTAGGCATTGCGCAAGGTGCTTTCGAGTTAGCTACCCAGTATGCTAAAGAACGTAAATCGTTTGGGAAACCCATTTCTGAACATCAGGCTATTGCTTTTAAACTGGCCGATATGGCCACCCAGATTGAAGCTGCAAGGTTGTTGGTTTATAAGGCTGCCTGGCTAAAAGACCAGGGTTTACCCTATACTCAGGCAGGTTCTATGGCCAAGTTATTTGCTTCGAAAGTTGCTATGGATGTAACCATTGAAGCGGTACAGGTGCACGGTGGTTATGGTTTCGTTAAAGAATACCATGTAGAGAGGTTAATGCGCGATGCTAAAATTACCCAGATTTACGAAGGAACTTCTGAGATCCAGAAAATGGTGATATCTAGAGAAGTTATCCGGTAGTCTTTTAGTCAAAGTCTGTAGTCCTTAGTCCAATTCGACTCATGACTACAGACTCACGACTCCGAACTAATCCTTCTCTCCGGCAACAGCACTAAATATCGCCTTAATCAAAGCGACTACAATTGCTAAAAATGCTGCAGCAATAAAACCTGAAGTGTTAAAAGAGGTCATCATGTTATCAACCAGTAAAATCATTAAAACGGTAATGATAAATGATACCAACCCTAAGGTTAAGAAATTGATTGGAAAAGTTAATAGCCTAAGGATGAATCCGATCGTTGCATTTGCAAGAGCAATCAGCACCGAGGCGATAATGGCATTTCCGAAGCCATCAATACTCACCCCTGGCACCAGTTTTGCGCCGACAAAAAACGCCAATCCTGTTAAAAGGATTTCAATAATAAATCTCATAATTGTTTATTTTTGTAAATGTTTAAATGCTTTTTAAAATACACGGTTTTAATTGCTGTTTCCATGTTTGCACTTTCATGTTCGAATACAAACAACAAACCGGTAATTAAGTTTGCTGGCGATAGTGCATCAATAGTAATTAAAAATATTGATGAGGCGAGCCTCTTACAGGTTAAAAATGCTTATAAAGCTAATGCAGATACACTAAATGTGATTTCGGTTTTGATAAAACCAGGAGAACTGGATAGTATTCAGGATGAGCTGGAAGTGCCCGGCAAGATCAAGGTACTAGGTGATTCGCTCGTATTTAGACCCGATCAGCCTTTTCTTAAGGGTAAAGAATATCTGGTGGAAAGTTATATTGGGGTAAAATTTGCAACCGCTGGCGATCTGATGATGGGGAAAGGTAAACAGAACCTAAAAGCGCAGCGACAAACACTTAAACGGTAATAATCAGCATAATAATTAGTGCAGGTGTTTTATTTTTTGTAAAAAATTACTACATTTGCATCGTAATCGAAGAAAAGAGAAGGGGACAGTGTCCCCTTTTTCTATGAAATCAGGTTAAAATATGCAGGTAGAAAAGAGAGTTGCAGCCCTCGTAGAGGAAAAAATAGCAGATCGGCCAGAACTGTTTTTGGTTGAAGTAAAAATGTTGCCAAACAATAAACTAATTATTCATGTTGATGGCGACGAAGGGATTAGCATACAGGATTGTGTGGCCATAAGCAGGCATGTTGGTTTTCATCTCGAAGAAGAAAATACAATAGAACAGGCTTATAATTTAGAAGTTTCTTCGCCAGGTGTTGGCGAGCCTTTAAAACTCATCCGTCAGTACAATAAAAATATTGGCCGTACGGTAAGCATTAAGCTTAAAGAAGGGTTAAAAAAAGAAGGAAAACTATTAGCGGTTACAGAAAATAACCTGCAGATTGAAGAGTCGGTTAAAGAAAAAGGGAAAAAGGCGGTAGCAATTCAAACAGATGTTCCGTTTAATGATATATTAGAAACAAGTGTGTTAATTTCATTTAAGTAAAAATGAGTACTACAACAATTAATTTGATCGACTCTTTTCAGGAGTTTAAAGATTTCAAAAATATAGATCGCCCAACGGTGATCAGTGTGCTGGAAGAAGTTTTTCGTAGCATGTTGCGTAAAAAATACGGAACAGACGAAAATTGTGACGTTATCGTAAATCCGGATAACGGGGATTTGGAGATCTGGAGAACGAGAAAAGTAATGGAAGATGGATTTTCTGAAGATGATGATTTAGAAATCGAACTTGCTGAAGTTTCTAAATTAGACAGCACTTTAGAAGTTGGAGATGATTATATCGAACAGATTACCTTAGAGAGTTTTGGTCGCAGGGCAATTTTAGCAGCACGCCAAACCTTGGTTTCTAAAGTATTGGAATTAGAGAAAGACGAAATCTTTAAAAAATATAAAGACAGGGTAGGCGAAATTGTAACAGGTGAGGTTTATCAGGTTTGGAAGAAAGAAACTTTGGTTTTAGATGATGAAGGTAACGAACTTTTAATGCCTAAAACAGAGCAGATTCCGGCTGATTATTTCAAAAAAGGTGATTCTGTGAGAGCAGTAATCTCTAAAGTAGAAATGATCAACGCCAATCCGAAAATTATCATTTCGAGAACAGCACCAGAATTTTTACAACGCCTGTTCGAACAGGAAGTTCCGGAAATTTTCGATGGTTTAATTACCATTAAGAAAATTGTTCGTGAGCCAGGAGAACGTGCTAAAGTTGCTGTTGAATCGTATGATGACCGCATCGATCCGGTTGGCGCGTGTGTAGGTATGAAAGGATCACGTATCCACGGTATCGTTCGTGAATTGAAAAACGAAAACATTGATGTGATTAATTTCACAAATAATATTTCATTATACATTACCCGTGCTTTAAGCCCGGCAAAAATCACCTCTATTAAATTGGATGATGAAACCAAACATGCATCGGTTTACTTAAAACCAGATCAGGTTTCATTGGCAATCGGACGTGGCGGACATAATATTAAACTGGCTGGTAAATTAACCGGTTATGAAATTGATGTGTACCGTGAAGCTGGAGAAGAAAGCGATGAGGATGTTGATTTAGAAGAATTCTCAGATGAGATTGATAGCTGGATCATTGATGAATTAAAGGCTATCGGTTGCGATACTGCTAAGAGTGTACTAGCACTTACAGTAGAAGATTTAGTGAAACGCACCGACCTTGAAGAGGAAACCATTAAAGAAGTGGTTCAAATTTTGAAGTCAGAATTTGAATAAGTGGTGTAATTGCCAAATAAACACTACTTTTGTATTAAATAAAAAACAATAACAGGAGCTAAATGTCAGACGACAAACCAATCATTTTAATTAAAGCTATTAAAGAACTTAATATAGGCATGGGTACGGCCGTTGAGTTTTTAAACAAAAAGGGATTCTCTGCCGAGAAGAGCCCTATGTTTAAACTTACGGGAGACATGTATAATGCCTTGTTAAAAGAGTATCAGGGAGATAAGATCGTAAGAGAAGAAGCCAAACAAATAGTGATTGGTAAAATACGTCGTGACGAGCCTGAGACTGAAAAGCCAGTAGAAGCGCCGAAGAAAAATACCGATTTTGAGAAAAATGAAGAGATTTTAATTAAAAATACTCAATCATTTACCCCTCCGGTAGAAAAACCAAAGGTTGTAGAAACACCTAAGGCAGAAGCGCCAACACCAGCACCTGCGGCAGCAGCAGAGCCAGTAAAAGAAACTAAGGCAGAAGAAAAAGCAGAGGAAACCGGATTACCAGGCGTTAAAATTGTAGGAAAGATCGATTTAAATGATCTTAACCCGAAAACACGCCCGGCTAAGAAAGAAGAAACGCCTGTTGCACCAGCGCCTGTTGCAGAACCACCAGTGGTTAAAGCACCAGAACCTGTAAAGCCAGTAGAACAACCTAAAACGGAAGAAAAACCGGTTGAGGTTAAAAAAGAAGAAGCTCCTGTTGCACCAGCACCAGTTGCAGAAACACCTGTGGTTAAAGCGACTGAGCCTGTAAAACCAGTTGAACAACCTAAAGTGGAAGAAAAACCAGCTGAAGCAAAACCGGTAAGCAACGAGCCTGAAGTAATGAAAGCACGTAGCGTTAAATTAACTGGTCCGAATATTATTGGTAAAATTGTTTTACCAACAACTCCGGATAGAAGAAACGGTCCGGTAGCATCATCTAGCGATAGTGAAGCCGCTAAACGTAAGCGTAAACGCAAAAAAACTCCGGGAGCACCTGGCCAGCCAGGTCAACACGGTGGTCAAGGGCAGCAAGGACAGAATAATCCTGCAGGTCAGGGCCAAGGTCAAAGTGGTACACCAGGGCAACCTCGTACACCTTATCAAGGTAACAGACCAGGCGGTGGAACTCCATATCAGGGTAACAGACCAGCCGGACAAGGCGGAACTCCTTATCAGGGAAATAGAAATAACAACAATAACAGACCAGGTTTCCAAAATAGAAATGCTACACCAAGCGGACCAAAAGAAGAACCTACTGAGAAAGAAATTCAAGATCAGATCAAAGCAACACTTGCCCGTTTAAGTGGTGCGGGTAAATCTGGTAAATTTGCACAACGCGCTAAATTACGTCGTCAGAAACGTGATGATGTGGCTTATAATGCAGAAGAGGCCGCAAACGAACTTGAATCGCAATCGAAAATATTAAAAGTAACAGAATTTGTCACGGCTAATGAGTTAGCGAGCATGATGGATGTACCTGTTACCAAAATTATTGGTACTTGTATGAGCCTTGGGATGTTCGTTTCCATTAACCAGCGGTTAGATGCTGAAACTTTAACCATTGTGGCAGATGAGTTTGGTTACGAAATTCAATTCGTAAAACCAGATGAAGATGAAGAGAACGTAATTGAAGAGGAAGATAAAGAAGAAGATTTAATCGAAAGAGCTCCGGTTGTTACGATTATGGGTCACGTCGATCACGGTAAAACCTCATTGCTGGATTATATCCGTAAAGCAAATGTGGTTGCTGGTGAGGCAGGTGGTATTACCCAGCACATTGGTGCTTATATGGTAACTACGCCAACCGGTAAAAAGGTAACTTTCTTAGATACACCAGGTCACGAAGCCTTTACAGCGATGCGTGCACGTGGTGCTAAGGCAGCAGATATTGCCATTATTGTTATTGCTGCGGATGATGCGGTGATGCCTCAAACAAAAGAGGCGATTAACCACGCACAGGCAGCAGGCGTACCATTGGTATTTGCTTTCACTAAAGTAGATAAACCAGGTGCAAATGCAGATAAAGTACGTGAGCAGTTATCGGTAATGAATATCTTGGTTGAAGATTGGGGTGGTAAATACCAATCACAGGAAATCTCAAGCAAAAGCGGCTTAAATGTTGATTTACTTTTAGATAAAGTATTATTAGAAGCTGAATTATTAGAACTGAAAGCAAATCCGAATAAGAGAGCTACAGGTACTGTAATTGAGTCGGCATTAGATAAAGGACGTGGTATTGTAACCACAGTGTTGGTTCAGGCCGGTACATTAAGAGTTGGAGATCCAATCTTAGCAGGTAGTTACAGCGGACGTGTAAAAGCATTAACCAACGAGCGTGGTGCTAAAGTAGATTCAGCAGGTCCATCACAACCGGTACAGGTTTTGGGTATGCAGGGTGCGCCAACAGCTGGTGATAGGTTTAATGCTTTAGAAAGTGAAACCGAAGCAAGGGATATTGCAAACAAACGGATGCAGTTACAACGTGAGCAGGGATTACGTACACAGAAACACATTACATTGGATGAGATCGGTCGTCGTTTGGCAATCGGTAACTTTAAAGAGCTTAATATCATTGTTAAAGGTGATGTGGATGGTTCAATCGAGGCATTAGCCGATTCATTGTTGAAACTATCAACTGAGCAGATCCAGATCAATATCATCAGTAAAGGTGTTGGTCAGATTTCAGAGTCTGATGTATTGCTAGCTTCGGCTTCTGATGCGATTATTATCGGTTTCCAGGTTCGTCCATCAACAGGTGCACGTAAACTTGCAGAAGCTGAGCAAATTGATATCCGTTTATATTCTATCATCTACGATGCAATCAACGAGATTAAATCAGCGATGGAAGGTATGTTGGATCCAGAATTTGAAGAGAAAATTGTGGCTAACGTTGAGATTCGTGAGACTTTCAAAATCACTAAAGTGGGTACCATCGCAGGTTGTATGGTATTGGATGGTAAGATTACCCGTAACAGCAAGATCCGTATCGTTAGAGATGGTGTTGTAGTGTACACAGGTGAACTGGCATCTTTAAAACGCTTTAAAGATGATGTTAAAGAGGTGAATAAAGGTTATGAGTGTGGTTTAAACATCCAGAACTTTAACAACATCGAAGTTGGCGATATCGTAGAAGCTTACGAACAAGTTGAAGTAGCAAGAAAGCTTTAATGCTTTTAAGAAATATCATTTAAAGTGGCCTCGAAAGGGCCACTTTTTTTGTTGAAGCAAATGTTTATCTTAAAATTATCGGATAATATTAAGTTGCTATTTTGAAAATATCGGATAATATTGAGTTTGTGCCTTAAAAATATCTATGCCCGTAATAAGTATTTTTAAAATGGAAAGATTAACTGCATTAAAATCTCTAAATTACATTTAGTAAGCCTCAGCATATCATTTTGATTAGGCCTAAGCAGATCAGAAAAACTACAATGGTAAAACAATTGGCAGAGGAATTAAGCCTAAAAAATGAATTGTTTTGTGTTCTTACTTTTGAAGAGCCTGCTATTTGGAGGTTTATCTTGATCTGTAATATACTTGCTAATGAGGAAACAATAGGAGCGATTCACTTCTAGCTTGCTGATCAGAAGATAATATCAAATGATACATTAAAAATACGGATGTTCTTTTTGTTTTTGGGAAATTATCTTAGCTTTCTTAAAGGCTGATTGAGTGATGATGTCCTGAATGGAAATTTCGTAGAGTTCGGCAATTTTACCCAGTTGCGAGAGTGAAAAATCTACTTCATTGTTTTCCCACTTTCGATAGGCAACCCTGCTTATTCCGATTACATCAGCAGCGTATTGCTGTGTATAACTATACTTATCCCTGTACCTTCTTAAGGTAATCCCTATGTCTAACATGTTGAGAAACGTTAACGGCTATGTATTTTTATTATTTACCTATTGTATATTAATAAAGTAAAAAATGATAATAAGGAATTGTCAAAAATAGCAAATAAAATCGGTTTATTTGTGTATGTTTTAAATTGTCGAAAAACAAATAATAATCAAAAGGGATTGTTGTATTTTAATTAAACTTTAGCTTTAAAAAATTGAAAATCTATAATACAGGTTATACGTATGATTATAAGTTCATAAAAGGTATTCTCTTTTTATTTCTAATAGTGGCTTGCAATAGCTGTAAAAAAGATAAGCCGATCGAGAAAGATAAGGAGGAAATTGTTTCGCCAACTACTGGTACAAGAACTGAATTTACGCTTGATTCTATTTTTTTATATGCAAAACAGGTTTATTTATGGAACGATGTGTTGCCGGGTTACAGCACTTTTAAACCAAGAGAAAAATATAGTAAAGTCCAATCTGAAATAAGTGCATTTAGAAATGAACTTTTCGATATTTCCCAATTTAAACTTAATCAGGCAACAGGTAAGCCATTCGAAATTTCTAACTATAACAGTGTACCTAAATATTCATACCTTCAAATAGGAAGGACTACCGGTGGAGGAAATCGGGCCGGAGTAATCAACGGAGAAGCTGTGTTGGCTAAGCACCTTATTCGTTTAAACGAGAGGGTGATTGCTTATGTGGCCTTAGGTTCATTTCCATCTTTAAGTAATGCTAAATCTAAATTAGATCTGATTTTTGATGAAATAGCTAAGGATAAACCTAAATATCTGGTTTTAGATTTACGCTCGAATGGTGGCGGCTATGTTGAAACAGCAGAGTATGTTGCCAATTTAGTCGTTTCCAGTGCATTAAATGGCAAAATAATGTATTCAGAGCAATTTAATTCAACGCTCCAAAATGGCAAGGCAACAATTCTGCATCATCAGCCCTATCTGGATGAAAATGGAAAAACCGTTATGTATAATGGACGCCTCGCAACACTGGCCGATGTTGATTATACAGAAAGTGGCAATACATATAAATTCAATAAAAAGGGAAGTCTAGAATCAATCCAAGATGTGTATATTATAGTATCTGGCCAGACGGCTTCAGCGAGTGAATTATTGATCAGCTGTTTGAAACCTTATTTCAATGTGAAGTTGATAGGTGAAAAGACCTACGGAAAACCGGTTGGTTTCTTCGGAATAAATATCGATCAGTATAGTATTTACCTGAGCAGTTTTCTTATTAAAAATGCACAAGGATGGTCTGATTATTTTAATGGTATGGAACCGGATTTGAATGTTACGATGCCAAACAATCCAATATTAGGAGATACTGAAGAAGCATGTTTAAAAGCGGCTATAGCTGCAATTGATGGTAAAATACAATTACAGCCCAAAAAAAGTGCAAGTATTTTGAGGCTAAATTTAAATAGGATGCCATTAGCGCTCATTGATAAAGATTCAATTGGGATGATTGAAAATAGATTGAAGTTAAAGCATTAGTTGTGAGTTTTTCAAAAGCGTATTTTTGTATTTTAAGTTTTATAGATTTATATGTTTAATTCTATTGCGATTTATTATTAATTACTATATTGATAACCTAACCTTATCATAACTAATTTTTCTTGTCGGTAGTTTTGTGGAAAAAATAACAGATAAATACTGATGAAAAACAATTACAAATTAAAAATTATTTGCTTGCTGTGTACCCTTACAACTTTATTTAGCAACTGTAAAAAAAATGATCTCGCAGAAGAAAAGGGATTGATTAATAACCGCAATAATCTTGCAGGTTTTGGGAGAGATGGAAAAAATGATTTGTTAGGTTATGGTTATAATGTATTGGGAGAGTTTGGAAATGCTAGTGCAGCTACGCGACCTGTTGTTGATGTAGATAGATTACAGGCTGATCAATCAACCAGAGTTATATGGGACTTTTCAACAAGAACAGAAGGAAGGTTAGATGCAGGAAGTGATGCTACATCTTATTTGAAAAAATTAACTACACGCCTTAGCAGTACATTCGGTTATGAGTTTCTAGGGATGTCATTATTTAAAGCTACTGTAACCGGTAGTTACAATAGCACCGATATCTTTTCATCTAAATACATTTACAGCAGCTATAATTTAAAAATCCAACAAAAAAGAATCAAATTAAATGCACTAAATGATGTACTTCAATCTTATTTAAATTCCGAATTTCTATCTTATATCCAAAGTCAAACACCCGAGGCTATTGTAAACAGATATGGAACACATGTATTAGCTGATATTACGTTGGGCGGAAAATTAGATGTTATCTATCAGTCAGAAACTTCTAAATCTGATAAAACTACAGCAAGTTCGGCAGGTATTGACCTTCATGTAAAAAAGATTTTTAATTTAAATACGGGATACACCTATGATGCTAATGATGTTTCAGAAAATTTTGCTCAAAAATTACATTATATAACTAACGGGGGTGATCCAACTAAAAACTTAATAGGCGACGTTAGTATCGGTAATGCATCTAACCCAAACCCAACACCAACAGTTAATATTTCAGCTTGGCAAAATAGCTGTACATTAGAAAATTCAGTACTGATAGATATTGCTCCTGATGGTTTAATGCCTATTTATGATTTAATCCCTGATCAGTCAAAAGCTTTGGCTGTTAAAAATTATATCATTCAATATCTAACCAATAACCAAGGGCATTTAGTTGATGGTTATCCAGTAGCTAAGCTGTACAGATGCTTCAATACCAAAAATGATGATAGATTATTGTTAAGTAACCCAGGAGAAGTAGGCGGGGTAAAAAATTGGGTCGTAGAAGGTTCTATCGGTAAAGTTTACACTACCAATGCTAAACCTGGTACCGTTCCATTATACCGCGTTTATCTTAATAATGGAAAACACTTATTTACTTTAAGCTGGAACGAAGCGCACATTGGATCATATGAAGGAATAGTTGGTTATGTAAATTCTGCCCAGGAAAATAATGACCTTCCTATTTATAGATATAGAAATGATAGGGTGCCACATCTTTACACTACGAGCTTCGGCGAACTTGGATGGGGAAGAGATGGTTGGATTCTTGAGGGAAATATAGGTTTTATTCCCCAATAGGTGATCGTGTGATATTTTATATACATTAATGTTAAAAGGGTCTCAATAATTAGTTGAGACCCTTTTTTTATCATCACTTTATTCTTTTTTAAACCAAAAGCAACAAACCGTAGATTGTTTATTCATAAGGTCCAGATTTGGATGTTTTAACAAGCTTTTCATTTTAGGGAAATAACGTAAATTCTTTTAGTTATAAATCAGGATATTTTGTATGCTGTATTATCAATTTATCTGTTTAATTCTATTACAATTTATTATTAATTATCATATTGATAACCCTGCCTTGTCATAATTAATTTTCCTTGTAGGTAGTTTTGTGAAAAAATAACAAATAAATACTTATGAAAAACAATTACAAATTAAAAATTCTTTGCATGTTGTGCGTAATTACAGCAGCATTTAGCAGTTGCAAGAAAAGTGAACTTGCAGAAGAACAGGGATTATCTAATAATCGTAATAATTTAGCTGTTGCCGGCGATGGAAAATGGGATTTACTTGGCCACGGTTATGATGTAACGGGTGAATTATTTGAAAGAAAAAATACTTCAAAGGTGTCTATTATTGATGTAAATAGATTTTACACAGATTATTCAACTAGAATTGTTACACCAACTGACACAAAGGGGGGATATAATGTATATTATGGCGCTAATGCCTATGATTATGTTAATGAAGTTAATAAGAAGCAAACGTTTGGTGGCAAAGGAACGCGTGGTGATGATAAATCTGATACGAGCCTTTACGCTACAGCTAATTTCTCCTTGACTAATGATAAACAGAATAGTAATACCTATAATGGTAAATATTCCTATGCAACTTATGAATCTTGGTATAGGATAAAAAGTATAGATTTTACAGATGATGTTACCACAGATTTATTGAAAAACTATTTAACTCCTGATTTTTTAGCCTATCTTTCTAATTACAGCGCTGAGCAGATAGTTCAAACGTATGGAACACATATTTTGCTTGGAATTGATATAGGTGGACGTTTGAAATATGATTACAGGGGTTCTGTTGTTAAAGAGTCTACTTTTGATAAAAAATTAAAGTCTATAAAGGCGGGATTCTCTATTGGTATAGCAAAAATATTCAGTATAGACCTAAGTACCGATTTAACTACAGAAGAAAAAACAACAATTTCAAACGAAACAACAGAAAAGTTATTTTCGGGTACTTTCTACGGAGGTAATAACTCTGGTACTAGTTTTTCGGGAGATGCGCTAGGAAATACTTCTCAATCTATAAATCTTGTTACTTGGCAACAAAGTATCAATGCTAGTAACGCATCATTAATTGGTATAAATAGATCTGCTCCGATTTATGAGTTTATAACTGATCCAGTTAAAAAAGCCGCGGTTAAGACGGCTGTTGAAAAATATATAGCTGATAGGCAAATTAGATTAACTTCTCCTAAATTGCAATTGTATGATTTCTATTCAACAGGGTTAGGACATATTTATACGATTGATCCTAATTTCCCAGCTAAAAATCCTGGTGCATGGCGCCGCATCATTAATGATCCAATTTATGTTTATGAGAGCCAAATTCCTGGTACTGTTCCAGTATATATCATGCAGCATAGAACAAGGTCAATATATTGTTTGACAACAAATAATACTATAGACCTTGACCAATGGGCACAAACAAATTATCCTGTTTTCTACGCATACAATAACCAGGTGGAGGGCGGTGCTCCGGTGTATCAGTTTTATCACCCCAATCAACCTACTCATGGATATTTTTACGATCTGACTCTTAATCCTACAGGAAGTGGTTGGATTCAGAATGGCATTAAGTTTTATGCATTTCGGAATGCTAATTAGTCTGTAATATTTACATACATAAATGTTAAAAGTGCCTCGATTATCAATTGAGGCACTTTTTTTGTATATTTGTTGGTTCAATTATTATAACCATTTAATGAATACTGAATTAACGAACGAAGTAGCTCCAGTAAAAGAATTTTGATTTTGTTGATACAATTAGATGTATATCTATGATAGGTCTGGTATTCGAATACTCCACGGTATTGCGGGGGGATAAAATATTCGGCCATTGGCGATAAAAGAGTCTCGGATTTATTCGAGAACTCTTTTATCTTCCCACTACCCATCTTGCCTTCTTGCTTTTATTAATCAGGTAAACTATTAAAATTGATCCGGTATACACTACCGCAAATGTTAATAATTGCATTGCCAGAAAATAATAAGCAGATTTATTTTCAAAATTGATATTGAGTGGTCTAAATATTAAAGGCATCAGTCTAAATACTAGAATTTGATGAACCAAGTAAATGCCGAAAGTGAATATGCTTGGCTTAAATTTTTGTAATGAAATCTTATTACCTAGCTTGTATAGGAGAGCAAAGCAAACCAGGGAATATAGGATGTTTGTAATCCTAAGCGTGTTGAATGGGTCTGTAGGAAGCTTAACGAGTAGGTAATAACTTTCTATACTAGAGAAGAGAAAAGTTATTAGTGTTAAAACTGCTAAAATTAATAAAGATGTTTTCTGTATAATAAGTTTGAATTGCTCATAATATCTATTAATTTGAACTCCGAGCCATAAGTAAAAAATAAATCCAAATAGGGCGGTAGTATGTGAAGTTGGGAAAATGTCGAGGTAAAGATTTATGGAATATAATAAAGAGAGAACCATTAAAAAGCCACCAAAATACAAATTGTAAAGGTACTTTCTGCAAAGCAATAGAATAGCTATACAGATCAGGAAGTTTGGAATAAACCAAAAACTCGTATTAAAAATAATATTTCCCAAATCGGCAAAAAAAATCTCAACCGTTTTGCTATAAAAAATAGAATCTCCTGATTTAAGGTTTCGAACGGCTACGTCTGTATAATTGAGAGTAAGTAAGACAACTACCCAGAAAAGCCATGGCTTAACGGTATTATCCAGCCGTCTTTTTAAATATTCTTTTGTGCTGTATGTGTTAAATTTATCCCCAATTAAGAACCCAGCTAACAGAAAAAAAATGATGGTTCCAAATTTAAAAAATTGTAAACTGAAAATTTGGATTATTTTTTCGTCAAATGATTTGAATTTCGCTCCGAAGAAAAAGGAGCTATGTTCCATCACAATTCCAAACATCGAGATGAATCTAAGTGCATCTATAAAATCGTAATTAATTTTGATTGTCTTACTCATTCTTAGTGTTTTTTATAGTGCCAAATACGTGTTGCACTGCTGTATCGAAATTCTCCTTTTCTGCTATTATTATTTTTCTATAATTATCAAATAGTTTGATATCGGTATCAAAATTTTTCAAGGTTGTTTCAATCTGATGGATTACTTTTTCTGGTTGATCTTTGTTCTCATCGAATTTAAAACCATCAGGTAATGGAACATCGTTATGATAAGCTGCAGAGCCTTTACTTCCTGTGATTACACAGCATCTCATTAGAATAGCTTCTCGAGGCATCCGTTCTTGACCAGGATGATAACCGAAATCTATATATAATTTACTTTTATTCATCCAATGCGCAACTTCATCAGGCAACATATCAGTTAAGGCTTTCCAATGCAAATGGGAGCTTTTATCTTTTATCAGGTCTAAATATGCTCCATTTTTCTTTGGATTATATAATAGAATATCCTCTTTAAAGGTTGTTTTATTTACCATTTGGTAAAAGGATTCACTCATGTAATCAGAAATTTTTCCAATGATTTCCATCTTGTTTTTTTCTAAGAAATCTAATGAAAAATAGGAATGAGCTAAATTTAAAACACCTTTCCGCTTGAGTGCATTAATTGTTGCAACTGGCTTATACTTTTTAGGAAATAAAAATGACTTGAGCGGATAAAATTTTTTGTGCTTTACTGCGTTCTTCGCGCTATCTAATACAATTCGATAATTGGTAACGCTAAGCCACCAAACTATTTTTTTTGTAGCAGAAAATTTTTCTTCGAAGACAGGATCTAAGAAAGTTTCAGGTAGAATAAGGAAATTGTTTCTATGATTATCGATTTTATCTACAAATGGAACATTATACTTTACATATGACGCGTGGACAGGATTTCCATCTTCATGGTAAAAATAATACATGAAGACCTGATAACCTAATTCTCGTAATCTACTACCAAGCTGATGAAGTGCCTCTGGTCCCCCTGTAGCATAATTAGATGGGCAATATATATATATATAACTGTTAGGCTTAATGTGTATCAATTGATTGTTTTTGTCAAAAATAATCAATTGTAGCTTAAATACAGAATAAATGGTGTGAGCTTCGAATCAGCATTGAAAAGTACTTTCATATATATCATTTTAATATCTTTGACGTTTGAAAAGAGATATGATTTCCATAGTAATATCATCCGTAAATAAACAGAACCTTGAAAATGTCCGTCAAAACATTGCTAATTCTATTGGTGTACCTCATGAAATAATAGTGTTCGAAAATGGTGAAGGAGATAAGGGGATTTGCGAAATTTATAATGAAGGGGCAAGGGTGGCAAATTTTGATATACTATGTTTTATGCATGAAGATATCATAATTAAAACACCAAATTGGGGTACTGCAGTTATTAACAATTTTGCTCGAAATAAATCCCTTGGACTTTTAGGTATTGCTGGTAGTTCATTTAAGACACAAGCGCCATCTGGCTGGGGAACGCCTGTTTATGAAGTTGACACTAATTTTTATAACTACGAACAGCATTTTAAGCATAGTGGAAAAAAGTCAATGTATGCTTATCATAATCCAAGAGATAAAAAGTTAGAAAAGGTTGTCGTTTTAGATGGTGTCTGGCTTTGCACAACTAGAGCGGTATTATCAAATTGCCGTTTTGATGAAGATTTATTTAAAGGTTTTCACTGCTATGATTTAGATTTTAGCCTAAATGTAGGCCAATATTTTGATGTTGCTGTAACTTTTGATGTTCTTTTAGAGCATTTTTCGGAAGGAGGTTATAACAGAGAATGGTTTTTCGATACGCTGAAACTTCATGAAAAATGGCAAGCTGAATTACCCAAAACAATAGAACCAATTTCAGATAAGCTTATAGCAAAGATGGAAAAAAGGGCTTTGTTGAGGATTTTGTTTAAAATGTTTCAACTAGGGTTTACCAGTCAGTATATTTTTGCTTTTCTAAGCAATTACAAGAAGCAAATAAAAATGAGTAATGAGCTATATTTAAAGCACATTTATTATTTAATTAAAATTATATATTTGGGTAAAACGATAGATTGATAAATTATAGCTTGTAATCAAAAGCCTCAATTTTATCCTTCCAGAATTCAAGGTTTTTATCCCATGCATGGCAACCAAAAGGCATGTTTCCTTTAATTAAAGTCATTGCCCTTTGTGGAGCTGTTTCAATAGAAAAGTTCAAGGCCTCTTTGTAATTAGGAATCTTTATTCTCTTCTTCTTTCGATTCACTTCTATGGACCAAAACATGTCTTCATGATAATCGCTGCTGTTCCGGCCAACGTAATTTTCTACGAGTTCTTTTTCTTGAATACAGACATTATAAAAAGATTTAACTTTTCTCAAAGAAAAGCCTCCATTGCCGACATGATTATACAATTGTCGCTCAATATCAGGCCGACCTCGTTTATCAAGTAAATTATATCTTCTGTGCAGGTAGGACCTAATCTTCTCTTTAGTCTTTTTAAATAAAGTTGGGAATTCTTTTTCTCTCAACCATGGAGCACCTATATAATCATAACCTAAGCTGCACCAATATTTCAATTCATTTTTAAATACGAAAGCATCCAATTGATAAATGAGTAGATAGCTATAATTCAAAAAATTCTCATAAAAGCGTTCCGAAAGCATTAAATCATTGTAACTAAACACGGTCTTAAAATAAAAACTTGGGAAAGATACCTCGCTATAAGAGAATCCTATCTGCATATTCGATATTTCTAAATCATCTGGTTTGAGTATTACAATATCATAATCAGACAATAACTTTCCGCATTGAGTCAAAGCTATCTTTTCGTAAGTTGAAAGCTCGGACTTATAAATTGGTATTACAATTACGCAAGAACTATTCATCTTAGTTTCTATTAAATTTTGGCAAAAATAAAAGTATAATATTCATAAAGCCTTTCAAAATTTTATAGGCTATCGGATACTTTTTTATATACAGAAATTGTTCTGCCTTTTTAAACTTTATCTCTTTCAAATATTCATAATCCTTAACAAATTCAGGAAAATATCTATTTAAAGAAGCATCTCTTTCTTTATTGATTTCTGGATGATTCTCTGAATTTGCGGATATTCCAGTTCCATCATAAGTTACAATTACACAATCTAAGTGTTTATATGAAGCCTCTCGTTTACAGATTGCATAAGTAAAGAATTCCCAATCAGATACAATTTTAAAATTTTCGTTATATAAAAAAATATCCTTAAACAGTTTTGCCTTAATAAAACTTGCTTGATGAGAGATATTTTGTTCATAAAAAAAAGCGAAATTTAACGTTTTAGGAAAAGTTCGAATCTCTTTTTTTATTCCATCAATATGTAGAATATCTCCATAGTAAATATCATATTGACCATTTAATTCAGCATTCAATTTTTCTAAAATGGTATTGTCAATTAAAGAATCTCCACTATTTAAAAACATTAGATAGTCACCTGTTGAAATCTTAATGCCCTTGTTCATTGCGTTATATATACCGCTATCAGGTTCAGATACAGAATAGGTAAAAAATGAAGAGTATGTATTAAGGACATCTTTACTTCCATCCGAGCTATTACCATCAATAATGATAAACTCAAAATCCTGCCAGGTTTGGCTTACCACGCTTTGAATTGTTCTTTGTAACCCTACCTTATTGTTATAATTGATAGTTATAATTGATAATTTTTTACCCATAATAAAAATTTTGAAAAAAGTACTTTTATCCACTATCAATGACTTCATTTTTATCACGATAATTTTCGCAAATACACTCTATCCAGGTTATACTTTATTTATTCCCCAATCGATTCTTTAATTCATATCTCTATTAAATTATCTTGAAATAGCCTTTCCATTACACTTCGTTACAATAAAACGTTATTAAATGCCCTTAATTTTATTTTGAGTCATTAAACAATACCAAAAACGCGGTCAAGATTTTTATAACAGTGTTCCTTTTCGTAATTGGTGTTAAAGGCTGCCAATGCATTTTCCGCTTGCTTCTTATATTCCGCTTCATTTGTTAATAATTTCATGATGTTATTTGCAAATTCAACTGAGTCGTCACTTACCAAACAGCCATTGTTGGTTTTATTGATCAAGCCATCAATGCCTCTGGTATTGCAAACTATCGGTAAGCCATAAGATAGTGCCTCTACTACCTTTATTTTGGTTCCTGTGCCTGTTAGCATAGGGCATAGCGCTACTTTGGCATTTTGATAATAGGTTGATAAATCTTCGGCAAAGTTTACGGAAACAATATTAGGTGCCTTTATAGAAAGATGCTCGTTTATTTGTCCAATGATGCATATCTGTACGCTGGTTGGTAATAAAGGGTATACATGGCTAAAAAACCAATTGGCAGCTTTTTGATTATGTATATTATCGCTGGCTACATAAATCAGATCAAATGATTTTTCTTTAGCGGCATGAAAATTTTCTGGTTGATCAAGCATCATTGGTGCTAAAACAACCTTGTTTTTTTTACAAAACTGACTAAAAACATACTGCTCTTCAACAGAAATGGCTAAAGCAATATCAAATAATGAAATTCTTCTGATTTCTTCTTTAAAAGATTGGCCAATATTGTTTTTTTTTTGAAGTTGAGCCGTTATAAAATCATGTGTGTCAATTACTTTTATCGCTTTTTTTGTCAGTTTGTTTTTTTCTACCAATGTTGCCCAGCTGGCATAGTTAATAAAGATATAATCGTAATCGTTGTTTTTTAAAATTTTTTTGAACGCCCTTTTAAACCTTAAGGTCACCAATTCAGGGAATTGAAGCGGAAAAAACCAGGCCTTATTCTGATAGAAAAAATTTGGTAGTTTATAAAAAAGGAGATAATAGAGTATATTTTTTTTGGAAGGCTTTTTTTTAATTACATAAGTAGTATTGGCCAGGCCTGATTGCTCAAAAGCTTTAATATCTGTTTCACTCCAGCGTCCGGTAAAATACTCACTAACAAAATCAATTTCGAAATTTCTTGATTTAAAGTAATTCAACATGCTTAAAGCCCTGGTTCTGTTCCCCGCATTTTTTTTTAGCGGATTATCAGGCATAAAAAATAAAACTCTTCTCATCTAAATGTTTAGTCGTTAAAGGTCTGCATGTCAATTAAACGCCTATATAAACCATTTTGATTCATTAACTCATTATGGCTTCCGGTTTCTACTACGCTACCTTTATCAATTACCACAATTTTATCGGCATGTTGTATTGTACTTAAACGGTGCGCAATCACAATTGAGGTGCGGTTTTTCATCAGGTTATTTAAAGCATCCTGAACTAATTTTTCAGATTCTGTATCTAAGGCTGAAGTGGCCTCATCCAACAACATAATTGGAGGATTAGCCAATACAGCCCTTGCAATACACACCCGCTGTTTTTGTCCACCAGAGAGTTTATTTCCCCTATCGCCAACAAAAGATTGATAACCATTTTCCGTGTTTTCTATAAAATCGTGCGCATTTGCAATTTTTGCTGCGGCTACAACTTCTTCCATTGTGGCATCTGGTTTGGCAAAGGCAATGTTATTAAAAATAGTATCGTTAAATAGAAAGGATTCCTGATTAACGGTTCCCATTTGTGCCCGAATGCTTTCAACAGTAAGCTCCCTATAATCGTGGCCATCAATTTTAATCGTTCCTGATTTAGGATCATGGAAACGTGGCAGCAGATCCATCAAAGTGCTTTTTCCACCTCCGGATGGGCCTACAAGTGCTACTGTTTGCCCTTTTACAATGTCGAATGTTATTGAGTTAAGAATTTGTTTTTCCCCATAACTGAATGATACATTTTGAAGGCTGATTGTACTGTTAAAATCATCAATAATTTTCGAATCTGGTTCATTAACCAACAATGGTTTGGTGTCAATCAGGTCTAAAACACGTTCTCCTGCCGAAATCCCAGAGTGTATTCCGCTAAACGAATCAGTTAAAGCTTTAATAGGCTGCATTACCTGAGAGAATGTAGCTAAATACACCACAAAGTCTGCCGCATCCAAATCTCCCTTTCCGCTTAAAATCAAGGTACCTCCGTATAATAAAATAAATACCACCACCAAAACTCCCAATGTTTGCGAAACAGGTGAAGCAAGTTGTTGTCTTCTTGCCATCTTTCTGTTCAAGTGAGAATAAAACTTGTTTTCATCATCAAACTTTTGCTTCATTCTTTCTGTAGAATTAAAAGCTTTGATAATCTTTATTCCACTGAGTGATTCATCTAAAAATCCAATCATTTTAGCAAACGATTCATGCGATTGCGTTGCCTGCTGCTTTAATCTTTTTACTATTTTGCTGATTATAAAGCCAGATACCGGAATAACTAATAATGAAAATAAGGTTAATTTTAACGATATTGAGATTAAAACCCCTACGAAGAACATGAGCTGTAATGGTTCTTTAAAAACCACTTGCAGGGTGTTCGTTACTGTAAACTGAACCACCTGAACATCGGAAGCAACCTTTGAAATGATATCACCTTTGCGCTCATTATTAAAGTAGCCCACATGTAAATTCATTACATTATTAAAAACTGTTTTTCTTAAATTTAATAAAGTATGTACACGCAGATCTTCCATAAAACGCTGAGAGAAATAGCGGAATAAATTAGATAAGAATACGGTTGCTATAATAACAATGCAGATAATTTGCAATGCATGTATTTTATCGTGTGCAATTATAGCATCCATATAATCATTAAACCTACCGAGAAAATTTAATGAGCCTGTAGCTTTATCCGTTTTAATGGCTGTAACTGCTTTTCCAAGAAATAAAGCCTGCATCAGTGGACCTAGCAATGTGAATAGAAAAGTGTTAAAAATTATAGCGAATAATGTTGCAATAATATAAGGTATCGCAAACTTTTCAATAGGCTTCGCAAATGATAATAAACGAAAATAAGTTTTCATTAAGTATTGTATATATAACAGAACCCAGGAAGTACCTGGTCGGAAAAAAATATAATAAAATCCGAGCAAATGTACGGTTTTTCATACATATGAATAAGATCGTGAAACCCAACCAAATTAAAATTACAATTCTTGGGTTTTAGAATGGATTGAAGTGCTTGTTTAGGGGGCTTGCGTTAACAATCGGAAATAAATTATTTAGTCTGTATTTTAGGAATTGTTATTATAAGTTACTTAGGGCCTGTTTAAATTATATAACAAAATTAATGGCCTTTTGCTGTCACAAGAGCGTAGTCCATTGCATTATTAATGTGTTGAAATGGTCTTCGACTACGCTCAGACTGACCTACGAAATAAATTTTATTTAATTTAAACAGGCTCTTATATTTTTACACCTGTTAATTTGGTTGTTAAAACTTAATTTGTTATTTCAAACATTCCTGATATAAATTCAGATACTGATTGGCTGCAATTTCCCACGAAAATTTTTCTGCTTGAGCAATTGCTTCTTTAACACGATTATTTTTGGCGAAATCACTCATACCTTTGTTAAATACTTCCTGCATGTGTTCAGGTTCAAAATTATCGAAGTAATAAGCAACATCTCCACCAACCTCGGGTAAAGAAGTGAATTTAGACAGAAACGCGGGTTTTCCAAAATGCATGGCTTCTATTACAGGAAGACCAAAACCTTCGGCAACTGAAGGAAATATGAAAGCATCACAGTTTTTATAGTACCAGGCTTTGTCTTCATCACTAATTGGCCCGGTAAGGTGTACCCGATTTAAACAGTTATATTTTTCTGCTTCCTCTAAAATACGCTGTTTGTGAGGTGTTTCCCTTCCGGAAATTACCAGTTCGAAATCGTTATCTTTTAATAATGCAGGTAATAAGTGAAACCCTTTTTGTACAGAGAGCAACCCAATAGTAAATAGAAATTTCTTTCCAGGTTTAAAAGCTGGCTGATGATTTTCATCCGAAACTAATTTATCGGCCCCGTTATAAATTACACTGATTTTATTTGCTGATTCAGGGAAATATTGTTTCACATCATTTGCAACAAACTGCGATATGCATACAATTTTATCACACTGTGCTATTAGCTTGCCTAGTTTTTTTAGATATACCTGAATTCTGTGTGGCTTGCTAAACTTTAAATGCACCTTGTTCATGTCATGAACAGTCATTATTTTTTTTGCATTTACTTTACTCGGTCTTAGTCTGCAGGTTTGATCAGAAAGATGAACAACATCGAAGTCATTTTTCCCTTTAAAGAATAACCGGTCTAACCCGGATAGATAAATGAGGTCAACCAAACCATTAAAAAGGTATTGCGTGTGTTTAAAAAGATAAAATTTTAGTTTAAATTTTCCTTTGTTTTCCTGTATTAATGCGTCACCCAACCCTTTTCCAAACGAGAAATAGCCGCAATTGGCATCCTTCATTGAATCAAAAGTTACTAAAACGTTGGGCTTTTTCATTAAAATGTTATTTGATGATGCAAATATAAATAGATTTAAATTGTGGTCTACTTTACAATTTTATAATTCCGATACTCAAATAAACGTAATCCGGTTAAGTCTTCAATTTTTTGTAAAACCCTTCTGCGGAAATTCATTTTAGGGGTTTCTTTGGTTAAATCTTTTTCAAATTTCCAGTTTGCAGCCGCAATTCTTTCCTGCATTACTTTAGGATGGGTGCTTTTAAAATGGACCAATCGATCGGCATTGTGCATATCATACGTATCCTGAACGGGATAATTTTCTTCTATCCATTCTTCTGTTTGATAAAACTGATTAAAGTTGCGCACTTTACCTTGTAATCCTTTTGGTGGTTTTACCCAGCCATAATGATAAATGTAAGCATCAATTAGCTTAACCTTAAGTTTTCTGTCGTTAATTCTGAATCCCTGGGCATCCCGGTAAGAGTGAACTCCTGGAAGGTTTTTGATAATCCTAACCTCTCTTCTGTACCAACGTCTGGATTCGGCCAGATAATCATAAGAGGCATAAAAATGTTTATACTTTAAGAGTAAGGCCTCAACATTGCTATTGTTAAGTTCATCTTCCATTTCTTTTTTAATCAAGGGAAGATAATCTTCATGTATGGCTTCGTCGCCTTGAATGTAGATCATCCAGTCGGTATCTTTCCCTATTTCAGCTAGTGCCTTATTGGTTTCATCAGCAAAAACACGACCACCTTCCCGTATACTTTCATCCCAAATGGTATCAATTGTTCTGATTTTAGGATCAATGCTTTTAACCATTTCAGAAGTTTGGTCTGTAGAGTTTCCCAGTGCGACAATAAAATCGTCGCACAATGGCAGCACAGAAAGTATCGCCTCTTTTGCAGGGTAGTCGTTAACAATAGCATTTCTTAAAAATGTAAAACCGGTAACTTTCATTATTGGGCGCCTTGTAGCTGATAATTTTTGTTAATTTGTACAAAGATAGTTTTATTGATGAATACGCATCTATCCATTTTAAGCGAAGTAAAGGCAGGCAATTATAAGGTTTTGGCAAGAACATTAACACTTGTTGAAAACGATATTAAACCGGCAGATTCGATTTTAAGAGATTTAGATAGTAAGGTTAACGTTCCCGTTTTGGGTATTACCGGACCTCCCGGCGCTGGCAAAAGTACTTTGGTAAATGCGGTAACCGATCATTTAGTTGCTGAGGGGAAACGCATTGCCATATTGGCGATAGATCCAACTTCTCCATTTAATTTTGGCTCTTTGCTGGGCGATCGTATCCGGATGGCGGGCCAGTTTAATAATCCGAATGTTTTTATCCGATCTTTGGCTACACGTGGTGCTTTGGGCGGCATTTCGGCAAAAACAATCGAAATGGTTGACGTTTTAAAAGCAGCTAATTTTGATCTGATTATTGTTGAAACTGTTGGAGTTGGGCAATCGGAAGTAGAAATTGCCGGATTGGCAGATAAAACTGTTGTTGTATTGGTGCCAGAATCTGGAGATGAAGTTCAGAATATCAAATCCGGGTTGATGGAAATTGCTGATTGTTTTGTGATTAATAAGGCTGATCGGGAAGGAGCAGATACTTTTGCCAATAATCTGAAAAAAATCGTACATCATGGTGTAAAGGCTATTCCAATTTTAAAAACTGTTGCTGATAAAAATATAGGGATCGACGAATTGTGTAAATGGATTATCAAACCGGAGGTTTTTAATGATAGCCGAAAAGCTTTTTTATTTGCAGAAAAAGCATGGAAACTCATACAGCATCAAAAAATGCAGCATATCGATAAAAAAAGGCTGCGAGAAAAAGTTCAGGCAGCCTTAAAACAAGATGATTTTAATATTTATCGTTTTGCAGACGAATTTGGTAATATTTAACTGTTGAGATTGCCTTATTGCTAAATTGTTAAGGCTGGTTAATCGGTTAATTGTTTAACTGTAAACTGCAAATTGAATACTGATAACTGGAATTAACTATTCATAATCTCCTCAATTTCTTCAGCTTCCAATGGAATATCGGCCATTAAATCTATATTCCCATTTGCGGTGATGAGGATATTGTTTTCTAAACGGATACCTAAGCCTTCCTCCGGAATATAGATGCCTGGTTCAACCGTAAGAATGTTCCCATTGGCAAATGGATTATATCTTCCTGCAAAGTCATGTACATCTATGCCTAAGTGATGTGAAGTACCGTGCATAAAATATTTTTTATAAGCTGGCCATGATGCAGTTTGATTCTTCACATCAGTTGTAGAAATAAGCCCGAGATTGATCAGTTGTTCAGTCATAATTTCACCAACTTGTTCGTGGTAGGTATTCCATATAGTTCCTTCGCCAATTAATTTAATCGACGCTTTCATTACATGCAGTACGGCATTGTATACATCCTTTTGTCTTTGCGTAAACCGGCCATTAACCGGAATAGACCGGCTCATATCTGCATTATAATTGGCGTATTCTGCACCAAAATCGAAAAGTATTACGTCTCCATCTTTACAAACCTGATTATTGTCGTTATAATGGAGGATGTTTGCATTATGACCGGAAGCAATAATAGGTGTATAGGCATGACCTGTTGCGCCCTGACGGATAAATTCGTGTATAATCTCTGCTTCAATTTCATATTCTTTAACCCCGGGCTTGGTGAATTTTAATACCCTGATAAAAGCGTCGCGGGTTATTGTGCATGCCTTTTTAGTTAATTCGATCTCCACATCTGATTTAACGGCACGTAAATTTCGCATAATTGGCGCCGAGCGTTCATAATGATGCAATGGATATTTTGATTTCATTTTCTCAATGAAACGAATATCGCGATAAGGAACCTCATGGGCGTACCGATCATTCTCGTTTGTATTTAAATAAATATGCTCAGCATAGTTAACAATACTATGTAAAATGTTATCAAAATCTTCTAACCAATATATGGACTGGATGCCAGAAGCGGCTTTTGCCTGTTCTTTGGTATACTTATATCCTTCCCAAACTTTGATATAGTCGTTGGTCTGTCTTAAAAACAGGACTTCTCTGTACAAAGGATTAGGACAATCGGGATATAATAGTAGAATTGTTTGTTCCTGATCAATGCCTGATAAATAAAATAAATCCGGATTTTGCTTAAAAACGAAGTTTTGGTCACCGCTCCTGGGAAATTCATCACTTGAGTTAAATATCGCTAGTGAATTGTTTTTTAGGTTATTAGCGTATTTTTTTCTGTTTAAAATAAATAATGACTGATCAATGGTAGGGTATTTCATGGAAATGGTATTTTAATATTGGTAATGGCCAAATGTAATAAAATGATTAGTTCCCGTAAAGTTTGGAACGGAGTTTGTATAAAAGTTTGAAAATTTAAAATTTTGATTAATTTTGCCTTCACTGAAAAATTAATCAATTAAATTGTTTAACCCTTAAAAAAGAAAAAAGATTATGAATTATTCTACTTTAAAGAAAAGTGTTGCGCTTTCTTTAGTGGCATTAACAGGAGTTGCTTCTCTTGCTGTCGCTCAGGATGCTCCTGCAACCACTTCTGCTGTCAAGGTATTTGGCGGTAGAGGACAGTACAGAACTTGGTCTATCGGTGTACATGGTGGTGTTTTAATGCCAGTTGTTGCTATCGGCGGTTCTAATGACTTCAACAAATGGGATGCTAACTTAGGTTACGGTTTAAACATCCGTAAACAATTAGGTCACTCTTTCGGTTTAGAATTAAACGGAACTCGTGGTAAACTTTCAGGTAATAACGAAGGTATTACTTCATCAGTTAAAGATTTTGAAACTGAATTACAATATGCTGTAGATTTACGTGGTGTTGTAAATGTAGGTTCTATCGATTTCTTACGTCGTGAGAATTCAGTAGGTTTCTTCTTAACTGCCGGTGCTGGTTATATGGCTTATGCTCCAAAAATTACTACTAGTGCTGGTCAATCTATCGACTGGAAAGGTAGTGCTGTTGGTCCTGCTGATGACAGACATGATGCTAAAGATTACGTAAAAGGTTTCTACATTCCAGTTGGTGCTGGTGTTAAATTCAAAGTTTCTGAGCGTGTTAACTTTAACTTAGGTTACACCATGAACTTTGTTGATGCTGATAACTTAGACGGAGTTTATGCAAAAGGTCAAACTAAAGATAAATTCTCTTACGGTTATGCTGGTTTAGAATTCTCTTTAGGTTCTTCTGCTAAACCAAGTTTAGAGTGGACTAACCCATTAGCTACTATGTATGATGAGTTAAAAGATCCAACTTTACGTCAAGAAGTTGAAGCATTGAAAAACCGTGTTTCTGCTGTTGAGAAATCTGTTGAAGATTTGAAAAAAGATACTGATGGTGACGGTGTTGCTGATCAATTCGATAAATGCCCAGGAACTCCTGCTGGTACTGCTGTTGATGGTTCAGGTTGTCCTCTTCCTAAAATGGTAGCTGATACAACTGCAACTAGCAATGTAACAGGTTTCGAAAAAATCGGTTTCGATTTCAACTCTTCAGTTTTAAAAACTGAGTCTTACCCTACTTTAGATAAATTATCTTCAGTGTTACGTGAAAACGGTGGTAAAGTAACTGTAAACGGTTACGCTTCAAGCGAAGGTACTGCTGCATATAACTTGAAATTATCTAAAGACAGAGCTAACTCTGTTAAAACTTACTTAGTAAACTCTGGCGTTAACGCTAGTCAAGTTGCTACTAAAGGTAATGGCGAAGCTAATCCAATTGCTTCTAACGATACTGAAGAAGGTCGTATCCAAAACCGTCGTGTTGAAACTGCTAGAAACTAGTATTTCAATATAAGATTTAAAAAAGTCCTGATGAAAATCAGGACTTTTTTTATGCCTTTTAATTTTCTGTGTTAAGCTTTTTAGCTAAGTTTGTATCATGTACTTCTTTAGAAAAAAGGATCCAAACAGGCCAAATAATGTCAATTTGAGAATTATGCATTTTATTAATGCATTGGCCATCTTAATTTTTCTTGCAGGTATCATCTACAAGCTTGTTCAGTGGCTTGCTAAATAACCCTAATTATGAAACAAATTATTAAAACAAACAATGCTCCAGCTCCAATTGGACCATATAGCCAGGCTGTACAAGCCGGAAATTTTTTATTCGTATCGGGCCAGGTTGCCATTAATCCTGAAAATGGAGAATTAAATATTGGCAATATTGAAGAGGAGACTCACCAGGTGATGCGCAACCTTAAAGCCGTTTTGCTTGAGGCAGGTTTAACCTTTGAGAATGTAGTAAAGTCTACTATTTTCTTAAGTGATATGGGCACCTTTGCTCAGGTAAATGAGGTTTATGGACAGTATTTTACTGCTGATTTTCCAGCCCGCGAAACAGTTCAGGTTTCTGTGTTACCTAAAAACGTTAATGTTGAAATCTCTGTAATTGCCATTGTAGGTTAATTTACAGAAAACAAGAGTAAATATTTTATTGCGGACATTGTTCCTTACATTACCTGGGGAACAATGTCTAACCTTTGCTTACATAAAAGGTTCTCCGACATACCTATACCTTACTGAGAATGCCTCTTCTGCACTGCGCATTTAATATATCTTAATCCAATTGTTGCTTTTACCGGCGTATTTTTCTACTTTAAATAGAAAATAGATCTGCATCAATTTTTTGCTTATTTGCTTTTGCTGCTACCGATCGTTATTTTTAATGCGGCTTTGCTAAAAAATGTTGTTTACAAGAAATAGTAGAATATTTTGTTTAATTCGGTATTAGATACACCTGTTGAGTTTTTGAAAGGCGTTGGGTCAAGCCGTGCCGATGTTTTGAAGAAGGATCTCGGCTTATTCACTTATCAGGATATGCTTGCGCACTATCCCTTCAGGTATATAGACCGTACAAAATATTTTAAGATTAATCAGATCAATCCCGACTCGCAGTATATCCAGATTATTGGGCGTGTAATCAGTAAAAAAGTAATAGGCGATAAAAGAGCTAAGCGCATTATTGCTGTTTTTAAAGATGAAACCGGAATCATGGAATTAGTTTGGTTCCAGAGCTTAAAATGGGTTGACGATAATATTACCGTGGGCACAGCTTACGTCGCCTTTGGGAAACCAAGCATCTTTAACGGAACATTCAGTATTTCCCATCCTGAAATGGAGCTGTATCAGCGCAAACAGGTGGGAAGAGGAAATTTAACTTTGCAGCCGGTTTATAACTCAACAGAGAAGCTTAAAAAGTTTAATCTCGATTCAAAGGGTCTGCAGCGTTTAATCGCTGGCCTGTTAGATCAGATTATACCTCAGGTGCCCGAAAATTTACCACAATACATCATCGATAAATATCAGCTGCCAGATAAAAGGATGGCTTTGCTGAACATTCATTTTCCTAAAAATCAAAAAGACTTAAACGCTGCTGAAAGACGGTTAAAGTTTGAGGAGCTGTTTTTTATTCAGTTGCAGCTTCTGCATAATAAACACTTGCGTCAATTAAAATTTAAAGGTGCAACCTTCGATAAAGTTGGTGAAAAGGTGAACCGTTTTTATAAGGAATTTTTGCCGTTCGAGTTAACCAATGCTCAAAAACGTGTGGTTAAAGAAATCAGGATTGATACACAACGTGGTGTGCAAATGAACAGGCTTGTTCAGGGCGACGTGGGGAGTGGTAAAACCGCTGTTGCGTTGATGAGCATGCTGCTGGCAAATGACAACGGCTATCAGGCTTGTATGATGGCTCCGACCGAAATTTTGGCCCGTCAGCATTATGCCTCTATTACGGACCTTGTTTCTGGAGACCTGGTGCGTGTTGCTATCCTCACTGGAAATACTAAAAAGAAGGAACGTACTATTTTGCACGCTCAACTGGAGAATGGAGAAATCGATATTTTGATTGGAACGCATGCATTGATTGAAGATAAGGTTCAGTTTAAAAATTTAGGGCTGGTTGTGATTGATGAACAACACCGTTTTGGTGTGGAACAACGTGCTAAGCTTTGGCGGAAAAATATTATCCCTCCTCATATCCTTGTGATGACGGCTACACCAATTCCGCGTACTTTGGCAATGACCTTATATGGTGATCTTGATGTTTCTATTATTGATGAATTACCTGCGGGCAGAAAACCCATCGAAACAAAACATCTTTTTGAAGGCCAACGCCTTAGAATGTTTGGTTTTATGAAGCAGGAAATTGCTAAAGGCAGGCAGGTTTATATTGTTTATCCTTTAATTAAGGAAAGCGAGAAATTAGATCTTTTACATCTCGAAGCTGGAATTGAGCAGCTGAGTTACCAATTTCCCCGACCCGATTACCAGATCAGTATTGTACATGGACAAATGCCAAATGCGGATAAACAGTTCGAAATGCAACAGTTTATTGATGGTAAAAGTCAGATTATGGTGGCTACAACTGTAATTGAAGTAGGTGTTAATGTCCCTAATGCTTCTGTAATGGTGATTGAAAATGCTGAACGGTTTGGTCTTTCACAGCTTCACCAGTTGCGTGGCAGGGTTGGCCGCGGGGCAGAACAATCTTTTTGTATCTTAATGAGTGGTAACAAACTCAGTAAGGAAGGTAAAATCCGTTTGGAAACGATGGTGCGGACCAACAACGGGTTCGAAATATCTGAAATAGACCTTCAGCTTCGTGGTCCCGGAGATATTACAGGTACACAGCAAAGCGGTGTGCTTGATCTAAAACTTGCAGATCTGGCTAAAGATCAGATAATTTTATCTGAAGCACGGAATACGGTTATTGAACTTTTTTCGGAAGATCCCCAATTAGAAAAACCTGAAAATGCTATTCTAAAGGCATATCTGCAAAAGCTGGAAAGAGGAATTTCTTTTGATAAGATAAGCTAATTTTTATTGAGTTTAATTTTCTAATATTATAATTTTCTTTTCTCTCCTTTTTACAATAAAATTCGCTATTGTATTATTTGTCTTACTTGCCGTAGTTTTGTAATAGTTTTTTTACGATTCAGCCCCTTACAATTATTATTTTACCCCCTTTTTTAAATTCTTAATATTCCTATATTGCGTGTAACCAATTATGAACTGTTTAGTTGACAAGTCTATGTCAGGCGTACCTTTCAGTAGTTTTATTTTATCATAATTAGTTGTGTGTCAGATAAGGGGATTCATAAGGTTTACGCGATTTATTGACTATCTATCAGAGGGCAACAGTTCTCTCAGGGATTGATGTAGGTAATTAACTCAATAAATCAAGTTATAATAATGCAAATACTGACAGTTCGTGATTACTCATGAATATTAAATTGTATTACAATCAATATCTAACCAAAATAAATTAAAAACTATGAAAAAAAATCTATTGAGGACTTTTGCCAGAAGTAGCATGTTTCTTGTTTGCGGTGGTTGTCTGGTCTTTTCTCCACTTGCCAGCATGTCTGCTGAAACATCATTGCATGAAAAGGAACCCTTTGATTTTTACAAAATACCCCTCCAGGATATTATTGTGAAGGGGAAGGTTACAGATGCTAAGGGCCCAATTCCAGGCGTAAGCGTGAAGTTGAAGGGAGGCACAGCAACTACAGTAACCGACGGCTCCGGAAATTTTAGCATTAAGGTGCCTGAGGATGCAACGCTGGTATTTACCTACGTAGGTTACGTAGATCAGGAGGTTCAGGTAAAGAGCCAAACCAACATTAATGTAAGGTTATCAGAGAATAACCAAAACTTATCTGAAGTAGTAGTAGTAGGATATGGAACCCAAAAAAAGGCGGTTGTATCTGGTGCGGTTGCTTCGGTTAAAGGTACTGAACTCGCTAAATCCTCATCGGTAAACTTAACCAATTCACTAGCCGGGCGCTTACCGGGTGTAACGGCTTTACAGGGGAGTGGAGAGCCTGGTTACGACGGTTCTACCATCAGAATCCGTGGGACAAACTCGCTTGGAAACAATAATGCACTAATTGTAATTGATGGTATCCCTAACCGTGCAGGTGGTATCGAAAGGTTAAATCCAAACGATATTGAAAGTGTATCGGTATTAAAGGATGCATCTGCTGCTATTTACGGTTCGCAAGCGGCTAACGGGGTAATCTTAATTACCACTAAATTGGGTAAATCAGGAAAGCCACAGTTTTCATACGACTTTAGTTATGGCTTGCAACAGCCTACACGCATACCGAAAATGGCTAATTCCGTACAATATGCCGAAATTCTGAATGAGCTGAATATCTTTGGTTCGGATATTAATCCAAATGAATGGTCGGCTGCATGGAACAGTTTTAAATCTACCGGTTCTTATACTTCTACAACCGGAAAAACTATTAATGCCGCTTATAAAGCTGATGAGATCAGGAAGTTTGGCGATGGTTCAGATCCGCTAAGATACCCTAATACCGATTGGTTTAAAACGACTTTTCAGAACTGGTCGCCTCAGCAAAGGCATAATGTTCAGATTAACGGGGGTAGTGAAAATGTAAAATACCTGGTTTCTCTGGGCTATCTGGATCAGGATGGATATTATAAAAATTCTGCCACAGGCTACAAACAGTACGATATGCGGTTTAATCTCGAAGCAAAGTTGAGTAAATATATTACCACAACGTTAGGGGTATCGGCCAGAGAGGAAGACCGTAATTTTCCAACAGTTGGAGCTAGTGATATCTTCAGGTTTTTAATGAGGGGACGTCCAAATGAAATTGCAATATGGCCAGATGGCAAGCCCGGAAAAGATATTGAATATGGTTATAACCCGGTAGTATCTACTACAGATTTAACGGGAACTAATAAAGATGTTAGAGATTACTTTCAAACTACCGGTAAAGTAGAAATTAAAATTCCTGGCGTGGAAGGATTAAAGGTAACAGGTATAGCTGCAATAGATAAATATTCTGGCAGACAGAAAAACTGGCAATTACCCTGGACACTTTACGATTGGGATAAAAAAACTTTTCAGGCCGATGGTGTAACGCCAGTATTAACGGGTACCATAAGGTCGCAATATACCGATCCCAGGTTAAGGGAAACTGCTGGTGGGCAATTGGCCATCAATCTGACCGGAATGATTAATTATGATAAAAAAATTGGTGATCATAATATTGGTTTGATGGCTGGGGTAACCCGCGAAAAAGTTGATAATGATGGTTTTACAGCTTTCAGAAGATATTTCATTTCACAATCTGTTCAGGAATTATTGGCTGGTGATGAACGCGAGCAATCATTAGGTAATAATCCCGGCGATCCAAACAACTTATTCAAGAGGGCACGTTTAAGTTATTTTGGAAGGGTAGGATATAACTATAAGGAAAAATACCTTGCCGAATTTTTGTGGCGTGTAGATGGTTCTTACATCTTCCCAACCGATAGGCGTTTCGGTTTCTTTCCAGGGGTATCAGTTGGCTGGCGCTTATCAGAAGAACCTTTTTTCAAGGAAAATGTTAAGTTCGTAAACAATTTAAAACTGAGGGCATCGTATGGACAAATGGGTGCTGAGGCATACTTTGGAGACGCACTGCAAGAATATCAATACCTCAGTTTAATGAATTTTGGAACCTATACGTTTAACGATCTTGTTACTAAAACATTAACAGAAGGCAAAGTACCTAATTTCAACTTTGGATGGGAAGTAGCCAATAATACCAACGTAGGTTTGGATGCATCCTTTCTAAATAATAAATTATCACTTGAATTAGATTATTTCTATAATAAACGTACAAACATTCTAATTAGCAGAGGTAGTTCAGTGCCTGAAAGCTCGGGTATTACCGATCGTTTACCGCCTGTAAATTTGGGAAAGGTAAACAACAAAGGTTTTGAATTTAAATTAAGCTACAATGACCAGGTTGGTGATTTAAACTTTGGAGTGAGTGTAAACGGGGGCTATGCGAAAAATAAAATCATTTTTTGGGATGAAACCCCTGGTGCTCCTGAATGGCAGTACTCGACTGGTCGTATAACCAACTCCTGGTTAGTATACGATTATGATGGTGTTTTTAAAGATCAGGCAGAAATTAATGCCAATACATTAAATTATAGTGCGCTAACCAGCACCTTACGTCCTGGTGATATGAAGTTTAAGGATATTAATGGTGATGGTAAAATCAATGCCGATGATAAAATCCGCCTGGATAAAAACGGCACACCAACTTTTACCGGAGGTTTCAATTTAAACCTGCAATATAAAGGGTTCGATTTGTCGGTACTCGTGCAGGGCGCAACCGGTGGGATGCAGATTGTGGGTATAACCGAATCTGGCGATATTGGTAATTTCCTGGAGTGGTCATATCTAAACCGGTGGAGCATTGATAATCCAAGTTCGGTAAATCCACGTTTATCAAACCGTGGTGCTACCTATTATACCGATAGCAATAATGCATTAAACAATACTTATTGGTTGCGGAGCAATAATTACCTCAGGCTTAAAAACGTAGAGTTAGGCTATACCTTGCCAAATACACTGGTAGAAAAAGCAGGACTGAATAGTGTAAGGGTTTATGCGAACGGGTTAAACCTGGCTACGCTGGATAAAATCAAGATATGGGATCCCGAATCACCAAATTCGAGTGGCCAATATTATCCACAGGCCAGGGTAATCAATTTTGGTATTAAAGCCGCTTTTTAAAGTGTAATCAAGTTTAACCGTTACAATCAAGAATATGAAAGCAATAAATAAAAATATAAAGCTCTATATATTAATTTTCACTACCATTTTTGCAGCATCCTGTAAAAAAGATTTTTTAAATGTAGAATCCCCTGGCCAGGTGCCGGCAGAATCAGTATGGAAAGATCCTGCAACTGCACAGGCATTCGTTAATGATATCTATAACGGATTGGGTATTGGAGGTTTCTCTGAACAAATGTTAGCTTCTGTTTCAGATGAAGCCCTGTTTACACACCCAACCCGCGGTATAGATCTGGTTAATAATGCTACCATTAATCCTTCTACATTAGGTTGGGTAGACGATACCTGGGCATATAAACAAATGTACAATCGCATCAGGGCCTGTAATATTACCATCGAAAAAATAACCAGTGGCGATAATGGTTTGAGCAGTCAATCGTTAAAAGATCAGTTATTGGGCGAAGCGTATTTTTTAAGGGCTTACTTCTATCAGCAGTTATTACGCTTTTATGGCGCTGTACCCCTTATTACAAAAGTTTATGTGTTAGACGATAACTATAACGTAAAAAGGAATACGTACGAAGAATGTGTAAATTTTATTGTTAAAGACTGCGATGAAGCCAGCAGGTTGTTAACAGGTAAAACGTTAGATAAGGGGCGTACTACTGCAACTGCTGCATTGGCCTTAAAATCAAGGGTATTAATTTATGCTGCAAGCGACCTACATGACAGGGCAAAACTTACTTCGAAAATTACAGGCATTGCTGCCCAAAAATTAGATTTTTTAAGTTATGCAAGTGGCAGCCAGGCAGATCGATACCGTTTGGCACAAACTGCAGCTAAAGCCGTGATGGATTTAGGTACAGGTTATAAATTAAATCTTTCTGCGCCCGCTACGGTAACAGATGGCCAGCTAAATTATAAAAGCATTGCCATGGGTGGAGCAAGTAAGGCACCGGGAATAGATGCTACTGCAGCATCAGAACTCATTTTTGCCCGTTATTTTATCATCCAGAACAATATTAAACATGCACAGCAAAATGGCCCGAATGGTTACCATAACTGGGCAGGAAATACACCTATCGGCTTGCTGGTTGATGATTATGAGATGAAAGATGGTAGCAAATTTAGCTGGACAAATACCACTCAAAAAGCTAATCCTTATCAGGATAGAGACCCTCGTTTTTATGCAACCATTTTATACGATGGTGCAGGTTGGAAACCGCGTGATAAAGCTTCGGGTGATGTTGATCCGGCTAATCAGATCCAGACTGGTATTTATGATTTAATGGATAACTCTGGCAGAATTGACTTTAAAGGTTTAGATACACGTGCGAGTTCTATCGAAAACTGGAATGGTAGCTGGACTGGATACTATTACCATAAATTTATCGATCCGGATCCAGCTATTGTTGATGCTTCTATGTCGCAGAATGTACCGTGGCCGTTCTTCAGGTATACTGAAGCGGTTTTTAATTATATCGAAGCGAGTATAGAACTTGGAGAATTAAGTAACGCTACTACCTGGTTAAACAAAATCCGTTTCAGAGCAGGTATGCCAGCTGTAACCGCTACAGATCAGGATGGACTTAGAGAAGCTTACCGTCACGAACGCCGTATCGAAATGGCTTACGAAGAACAACGTTATCATGATACCCGCAGGTGGTTAATTGCAGGTGAAACATTAGGCAGAAAAACCACTTATATTAAGGTTACCGGTAAATTCAAACCTGGCAAAACTATGTCCGCCCCTTACCATTACGATAATACCATTTACGATTATACCTACACCCCAGTTGTAGAAAATGCACAGGAGAATAGGAGTTGGAACGATAAACTTTATTTCAGGCCATTTAGCCGCGATGAAGTAAACAAGAATAATTTGCTCGAGCAAAACCCGGGATACTAAACGTATCATTTAAAATTCAACCCGATGGATAGTGTAAGGCTATTCATCGGGTTTTTTGTGGAATAACATTTAAGATTTATGATCAGATATTTTTACTTTTAAATAGAAAAACAAGCAATCTTAAGTCTTTGTCCATTCCTGTATTTAATTTCCAAAGCTTAGTTTTGCAGATAAACTCTTTTCCGTGTCAGATTCAAATTCCAACACCATAATTGTTAAACAAGATCCATTCGCTGCCTTGCGGTATAAAGAATTCCGTTCTTACATCGGGCTGAGATTCTTTTTTACTTTTGCTTATCAAATGCAAGCTATTGTACTCGGCATCTACATTTATCATTTAACTAAGGATCCTCTTGCATTAGGATTAATTGGACTTTGCGAAGCCATTCCAGCAATAGCAATTGCACTCTATGGTGGATATATTGCAGATAAAAGTGAAAAAAGAGCACTATTGCTTAAAATATTCTCGACTGTATTTTTATGCTCGGTAACTATGCTGATCGTAACAAGTATTTACATGAAGCCTTATCTGTCTAACGATTGGATTGTTAAAATTCTGTATAGTATGGTTTTTTGTATTGGTCTGGCAAGAGGCTTTTTCGGCCCTGCAAACTTCTCTTTGCAGGCTTCTATTGTTCCCAAAGAGATATATCCAAATGCAAGTACGTGGAGTAGTTCCAGCTGGCAAATGGCATCAATATTAGGTCCCGCAGCAGGAGGTTTAATCTATGGTTTTTTGGGGATTACGGTAACCTATGTTGTGATTATTTCATTTATATTCATTTCATTAATCTGCATCTTTTTTCTAAAAGTGCACCCGCCTAAATTCCTTCCTAAAATGAGTATTGGGCAAAGCTTAACAGAAGGGATACAATTTGTGTTTAAAACCAAAATGATGGTTTGGGCGATGAGCCTGGATCTATTTTCGGTATTTTTCGGCGGTGCTGTAGCTCTGCTGCCTGTTTTCGCTAATGATATTTTAAAAGTAGGAGCCGAGGGATTAGGCTTTATGCGTGCTGCGGCCTCAACAGGCTCTGTGATTACCATGTTGGCAATGACCCGTTTTTCGCCAATGGGCAAGCCCTGGAGAAACCTGCTTATTGCTGTTACCGGATTTGGTTTAAGTATTATTTGCTACGGGCTATCTAAGAGTTTCTATTTAACGCTGTTTTTCTTGTTTCTGGAAGGGTCATTCGACAGCGTGAGTGTGATAATCCGCCAAACCATCATGCAATTGCTTACGCCTGATGAGATGCGAGGAAGAGTATCAGCTGTAAATAGCATGTTTATAGGTTCGTCAAATGAAATTGGTGCTTTTGAATCTGGTTTGACCGCTAAATTAATGCGAACTGTTCCAGCGGTCGTTTTTGGTGGAAGTATGACCATAGGGATCGCATTTATTACCTGGTTAAAAACGAAGTCGTTAACCAGGCTAAGTTTGCAGGATATTAATGAGCAAACCACCAAGGCTGTTTAGTTACTAAAAGAGTTGTCAACTTTAATAGCCTTTTGCTAGAAAGTTGACAACTCTGAAATTCATGTTTTAATTACTGATAAGTTCTGTTTTTTTTCAAATAATTTGGGCATGCCCAAGCTGCGCAAGGGTCGGGCTATCCGTTTCAATCTTTTTTGAAGAAAAATCAAAAAAGGATTTCCACTGCTATCCCTCATGCAAAACATATAGCAGTTAAAAAAACGTCAGTTATACATTAGTCCTGGCTACCTAAACCCGATGGCACGGATGCCGATAGCGTATCATTACTCTTTTATTAATAGCTATCGGCAGGAGGAACAGCGGGACAGAACCAAACCGAAGAACTACTGGTATTGCTTTCCAAAAAATAGACCTATTCTAATAACAGCATTTTAATTTTTTGTGCAGAAATTAAAATGGTCCGTGAGGACACGAACCATGGCGATGAGTATTTCTTTCCAAAAAACCGTGTAGAGTTGTCAACTTTAATAGCCTTTTGCTAGAAAGTTGACAACTCTGGAATCAATAATAAATTAACTATTTATTGTGTCTTTATGGTGAAAAGCAAAAAATGGCCCTTGAAGGCACGGACCATGGCAAAAATTAAAACTTCTTATTCTTGCCCCACATGAGGTAAATAATCGAACCCAGAAATGGGGCGAAAAGAATAATGATAAACCAGAGTACTTTTACCGTAAAACCCATGCTGCTGTTTCTTGATATATGGTACAATGCGGTTAATATTAAGGCCAGCCATAATATAGCTGCTATAACAATGATAATTGCGATGTGATTGCTCTCTACTTGTGCCAGTAACATGATTAAGAATATTGTTCCTTAAGCTTCAACAATCCTTTCGCCAATTTGTTGGCGCCACATGGCCTGATATAAGCCATTTTGTGCAATTAGTTCTTCATGTTTTCCCTGCTCAATAATGTGGCCTTTTTCTAAAACATAAATTTTATCGGCATGTTTTATCGTTGATAAACGGTGCGCAATCAAAATCGTAATGTGATCGGTTAAATCTGAAACCGAACGAATGGTTTTGGTAATCTCTTCTTCCGTAATCGAATCCAGCGAAGAAGTTGCCTCATCAAAAACCAAAATATCTGGCTGACGGAGCAGCGCTCTGGCGATTGATAAACGTTGCTTTTCTCCTCCCGAAACCTTCACGCCACCTTCACCGATCAGCGAATCCAGACCTTTATCAGCCCTGGCCAATAAAGTTTGACAAGCAGCCTGATTTAATACTTTATAACATTCCTCATCTGTAGCTGTAGGGTTTACAAATAACAGGTTTTCTCTTATCGTTCCCGAAAACAGCTGTGTATCCTGTGTTACGAAACCGATTTTTTCGCGTAAGGCATCAAGATCGATATCGTTACTTGGAATACCATTATATAAAATCTCACCATCTTTTGCCGGATATAAACCCACCAATAGTTTTACCAGTGTGCTTTTTCCAGAACCCGATGGACCAACAAATGCAATGGTTTGCCCGTGATGGGTTTTAAACGAAATATTCTCTAAAGCATTTCTATTAGCTGTTAGGTGTTTGAACCCCACATTGCTAAAGGTTAAATCCTTAATTTTTGCTATAGAAGTTGGATTTTCAGGTTTTTTATCAACTGGTGTACTTAAGATCTTTTTAAAGTTACCTAACGAAACTTCAGCCTCACGCCAGGCGAGTATTACATTCCCTAATTCCTGCAAAGGACCAAAAAGAAAGAATGAATAGAATAAGAAAGAGAAATACTGTCCCGGAGAAATGGTATTGTCGAATATTAACAATAACAATACAACAATCATAGAACTTCTAACCAGGTTTACCGTAGTACCCTGAACAAAACTCATACTACGCACATACTTCACTTTTTTAAGTTCTAAACCTAAAATTTTGTAAGTGGTTTTGTTTAATCTTTCTATCTCCTGATCGGCCAGGCCTAAACTTTTAACCAGTTCGATGTTTCTTAGCGATTCGGTGTTGAACCTGCCAAAGCCGTAGTTTCACCAACAATAGAACGTTGAATGGTTTTGATTTTGCGGCTTAAAAACCAGCTTACAAAACTGATGATCGGGATTGCAGCGAAATAAACCAATGTTACTTTGTAGCTGATCGAAACCGAATACACGATTACGAAAACCATCCCAATTAAACTTACAAAAAGTACACTGATAAACGAGGTGATAAACTTTTCGGAGTCTAAACGTACCTTTTGTAAAATACCAAGTGTTTCGCCACTGCGTTGATCTTCGAAAACCTGGTAGGGTAATTTTAAAGAATGCTGTAAACCATCTGCATACATTTTTGCCCCAACTTTTTGAACGATTACGCTGGTAAAGTAATCCTGAAAGTTCTTCGCAATACGCGATACCATTGCTGCACCGATGGCAAGGCCAATGAAACCTAAAGCGCCCCAGATATAGGTGCTTTTATCACTAAAAGATGCTCTTTTGTTGATGTATAAATCCAGAATCCTTCCGGTGAAGTAAGGGTCCATTAAAGAAAAGCCAATATTGAAACCTGCAAGCAATAACGCCAGAACCACAATCCACTTGTGGTTTTTCAGGTAGTCTAATAATAATCCCATTAAAGTTTTGTTGTTTTTAAATACAAACATAAAAAAAGGGAACGGATAAAAATCCATTCCCTTTTTTTATGACTTTAAGCTAAGATACTTAGCTAATATTTGTTTAAAATCCGTAACGTAAACCGATTTGTGCCTGCCAAGGATTACCCGATGGCGTTACTAAACCGCTATTATTGATCCGGTAATTGAACTGACGCTTAGTCGTGTCGTAATTGGCTACTGCCGGAGTTATTTCTTTGCCTGCAGCGTCTTTTACTGCAGGAATTCCTAAACCGTAAATAGCCTGTGTAGCTAAGGTTTCTGAAGTACCCCAGGTTTTCTTAAATAAGTTGGCCACGTTAAACAAGTCGCCAGAAATTTCAACACTTTGTTTTTTACCTGGTCCGAATTTAAACACGTAAGCCAATCTTAAATCAATCGTACCGTAAAAACCGTTAATACCACCATTACGTTCTGCAAATGTACCTTCGTATTTTAGGATATAATCTTTTAAACTTTGGCTTGCAAGTGGATTATCCAATAATGCCTGTAAGCCATTGCGAACATTTGCAGGTGTACTTGGGTTATTTCTGTCGAAAATGAAAGCCAGATCGTTTGTAGATACGAAATCGCCGTTGGTATTACTTCCCGAAAGTAAGCTATATCTTGTACCGCCAATAGCTGAATAACGCACACCCGCTTTAATGCCATGGAATGATGGTAATGTACCATAAATAATTACCTTATTACGGAACTGACCATTAGAATAAGTCATTTTGCTTAAATTCCTTGGATCATCAACTACTGGCAAAGATAAAGTTGCAGAATTGGCTACGTTACCATTGTAAGAAGTATTGTCCTTTGCATCATTCCAGGTATAACTTGCCGTAATTTCTCCATCTTTAAAGTATTTCCAGGTACCATCAACAACAATGGCAAACTGGTTTACTTTACCCTTACTGTTTAATTCTAGCACTCTACCAAAGGTGTTAGTTGTTAAACGGCCTGCTTTCCAATCTGCTACTCCGTTTGATGGAATTGAAGGCACAAATACCCCTCTATTTCCCTCGTTTGCTAAAGTAAAGTATGGATTGGCCGCCATGTTTCTGTCTACATACATGTAGTTATTGCGGGCTAATGTTGCGTAACCGGTAATGCCGATACGTATTTTATCGTTGATTAATTTGTTGTACGATAAGTTGGCTTTATAAACCACTGGTAATTTTGCATCATCAGCATAAGTGTTTATAGTTGCCACTTGTGCGCCCGGTAATGCAGGTGCTGTAGCAGTACCGTTTCTATAGCCTGCAAAATCTGGTGTTGGGATACCATTAGTTATATCAACCGTTCCAAAATGTTTTCCATCAAAAGTAAGGTTGTTAATGGTTACGTAGTTGTTCACATCTGATCCGAAAATACCTGCTCCTAAACGAACGTAATCAGTATGTTTTTCGTTAATATCCCAGTCCAACTGGATACGTGGCTGAATTAAAAACTGTTTTAATTCATTATCAGTTCTTACACCAATCGCATCATATAACTGTTGGTTAAGTGGCGATGTTGGGTATTTGCTATAATCTAAACGTAAACCTCCCGTAAAATCTAAACCTTTACCCAATTTGGTTTGCATTTGGCCATAAATGGCTGAGTTCAATAAGTTACCGGTTACAGTAGGGTCAGCTACCAATGGTACTTCCCTGTAGTAACGGTTAGGAATTAAATTATTAAAATTTTGTACTGAAGTTTGTACGTTTCCAGCTTCTTTTGTACCTGAGTTAGTAAATTCAAACCTTCCGTTTACTTCACTGCCATACAATGATTTTGCATGGGTGTACATAATATCTATACCAAAGGTGTATTTAATTTTATCAGTATTATAATAAATATTATCAACCAACTGAAAAACGTTATTGGTAAAACCTTCCTGGCCGAAACGGTGACCGCCGATCTGGATGGCAGTAGTTACATTACTACCGTTTGATAAAGTAGAAGGAACATTATTTACAACTGCTCTTGGTATGGCGTAAGACAACTCATCGTTCTGTGTACTGGCCTGGAAAGTATATAAATGCTGTACTTTTAACTCGTTGGTAACCTTGCTGCTCACTGTAGAACGAAGTGTTGCTAACAAACTGTTGTCAACATTTTTATCGTTTCCGTAACTTTCGTAAAAGTTGATTGCAGTATTATCTGCAAGTCCAAGTGGATTTCTATCATTGGTATAATTATCCCGAACAGTTAATAAGTTCTTGTCATCAATTTGCCAGTCTAAACGCAAGAAACCAGCATCGGTTCCTCTTTTTTTGTCGAATGAACCATATTGAGGTGTATTGGCCACGCCATATTTATTTCTGGCAACAGTTAAAAAGTCTTTTAATGTTGTATTAGTAACGTTGAAACGGGCCTCATCTTCTGATGAATTGATATCGGCAATAACTAAAGGACGAGAATCTCTTTGATGATCCCAAACGGCAAAGTAATGTAATTTATCTTTTATGATTGGTCCGCCTAAGCTAAATCCATACTGGTATGTAGAGAAATCGTTCACTCTTTTGTTCCCCCTGATGTCGTATTGGCTCGCTAAAAAATCAGCTCTGTTATAAGCGAATGCACTACCTGTAACCTGGTTCGTACCTGATTTGGTTACAGCGCTAATTGTACCGCCACCTGCACGGCCTAAACTTACATCATATTGGTTGGTAACTACTTTAAACTCCCGAACACTTTCGATAGAGATGGAATATGGCGCACCGCTACGGCTTGTTGTACTTCCTGCTGAAGTAGGGTTTTTTGCCGTCATACCATCAATAGTAAAGTTGGTAGAGGAGCCCAGCTGGCCCGCAATACCACTTGCTCCCGATAGTGGAGATAAATCTGTTAAGCTCGAGAAATTACGGCCGTTTACCGGTAATAAGTTCATCGTTTTAGATGAAATCTCGGTAGATGCACCAAACTGTTGCACTTTATTTCTTAACGAAGATCCGTTAATCTCTACACCACCGAGGTTTTGAGCAGTTTCCTGCATATTAATGGCAACCTTTACTGCATCACCCTGGTTTAACATGTAGCCTATTCTGTTTTGTTCGGCGTAACCGATGTAGATGGCTTTAACCGTGTAAGGTCCGCCCAAAGGAAGTTCTTTAAAAGTGTACTCACCTTGTGCATTAGTAGAAGTTTTAGTGGTAAAACCTGTTGAGTTGTTCCGTATCTGGATGGAAACGCCTGGAATGGGTTTCTTTTGTTCATCCGTTACAATGCCCGAGATTGATGCTTGTGTGGTTTGTGCCATAGCCGAATTAGTGGAATAGCATAAAAACAGCATCACTGCAATTAGTAAATTTTTAATCATGATCAGTTTTTTGATTTGTTATCTGACCGCAAAGGTGTTATTGTAGTGTTAAGCTGATGGTGATTTTATATTATGAAATGGTTTGCAAATTGTTCGATTTTCTGGCTGATGTTAAATTAAAAATTCCTGATTTATTATATTTAAGGTGATGTCTTACGAACATGTAGGTGGATATTTCGGCTGGTGTCTCACATATTTGTTGTTGGATATTTCAGTTGGTGAGACACTAACTAAAAACAAACGGCCAATAAATTAATATTGACCGTTTCTGTTAAACTATTTTAGCTACTTCTTTTCAGCAGCATATTTATCGCTAAATTTCTTATCCAATTGTTTATGCAGATTATCCAGGTTGATATCCCGGCCCTGAATAAAAGCCTGTTCTACTTTATTGGTGCGCATATCTAATGCATCGCCGGCAGAGATAAAAAACGTAGCATCTTTACCTGTTTCAATGCTTCCAGTGGTCTTATCTACACCCATCGCTTTTGCTGCGTTTAAGGTGATGGTAGATAGCGCTTTTTCTTTATCCAATCCCCAGGCTGTAACCGTACCCGCCATGAAAGGCAAATTGCGCTGTTGCCAGTAACCATCAATACTCAATACTACGTTTAAACCTGCATTAGCCAATACGGCAGCATTTTTATAAGGCATGTTTACATCATCATCATTGTTGTTAGGTAAGGCATGAGGCTGTTTCACCACCAGGGTAATGTTGTTGTCTTTCAGGAAATCGATGATCAGATACGCTTCATCTGCGCCGGTGATTACCGGGGTGATACCAAATTTCCTGGCGAAATTAACTGCTGCAACAATATCCTTCTGACTATCTGCCGCAATAAATAATTTCTCATTTCCCGAGAAAACCTTTTTCATCGCTTCGAAACGGGTATTGATTACTTCGGGTTTACCCATTTCAGAATAGGCTTTTGCTTCAGCAAAAAACGAAGTCAACTGCGCAATTGCAGCCTGCGTTCTTTCTGCTAACACTTCCGGCGATAACTGTGGTCTGCCGAAGCCACCAAAGCCGCCTCTAAAACGAGGTGTAACTGGCCAGCTTATATGCATGGCATCGTCGGTTTTGAGTGCCGCGTCTTCCCAGTTCCAGGCATCAAGCTGAACCACCGATGAACTGCCTGAAACGGTACCGCCCTGTGGCGTTGGCTGTGCCATTAACACACCATTACTGCGCAAGGTGGCCGGAACCTTCGAATCGGTGTTATATGCCACGATAGAACGGATGTGCGAATTAAAATCGCCTATTTCCTGAAAATCCAGGGTTGCTTTTACCGCTTCAATTTCTGTTAAACCTAAATTGGTGGTGGCTGCAATAAAACCCGGGTAAATATGTTTACCTGTAGCTGAAATGCGCATTACATCGTCCTGTGGTACTTGTCCGTTAGCCGTAACCGAAATAATTTTTCCGCTCCCAAAAAGGATGGTTCCGTTTTCAATCACCGTTCCATTGCCCACATGTACGGTTGCACCTGTTATGGCAATGGTTTTACTTTGTTTTTTAGCTGGCGAAATGTTAGCCTGTGCAAAACACATCAGGCTTGTAGCCGATAAAGCCAGGCTGAGTAGATATCTGTTAGTGTGCATGTTCTTTCTCGGTTAATTCTGCTGAATAGTTTTCTAAAGTTTCGCAATTGTACAGGCGTGGTGCTTCACCCAAGGGGCGTTGCGTACGGCCACCTTTACTTTTACTCTCTAACATCTTTTGGATCAGACGTGCTTTTTCTGCCTGTTGTGTTTTAATTACCTGCGCATCTTTTTCAAGGTCCCAGTAGGCCACACCATCTACAAATGTTTTTTCTGCTTTGGCATAAATAGAAAGCGGATTGGCTGTCCAGATCACCACATCGGCATCTTTACCTGCTTTTAAGCTGCCCACTTTATCATCAATGTGCAGCATCCTTGCCGGGTTAAGTGTTACAAACTTTAGCGCATCTTCTTCAGGTACATTACCATATAACACTGATTTGCCTGCTTCCTGGTTTAAGTGACGGGCCATTTCTGCATCATCAGAATTGAAAGCAGTGGTTACACCAACATTATGCATAATTTTTCCGTTATAAGGAATCGCCTCAGCAACTTCATTTTTATAAGCCCACCAATCGGAGAAGGTCGAGCCTGCAATACCATGCGCTTTCATTTTATCGGCCACTTTGTAACCTTCTAAAATGTGTGTAAAGGTGTTGATCTTGAAACCCAAACTATCAGATACATGAATTAACATGTTAATTTCGCTTTGTACATAAGAGTGGCAGGTAATGAAACGTTTGTTGTTCAAAATTTCTACAATGGCATCCAGTTCAAGGTCTTTACGTACGCTGTTTCCTTTTACCGAAAGCGCTTTGGCATATTCTTTTGCCCGGGTAAATTCATCCACAAAAGTTTGCTCAACACCCATACGCGTAACCGGGAAACGGGCGCCGGTACCAAAATTACTCTGTTTAACATTTTCGCCAAGCGCAAATTTGATAAAACCATCGGCACCTGCAAATTTCAGTTCCTCTGGCGATTTTCCCCAACGTAATTTAATCAATTGTGATTGGCCACCAATCGGGTTTGCTGAACCGTGTAAAATATGAGAAGTGGTTACCCCTCCAGCCAGTTGACGGTAAATGTTTACGTCTTCTGAATTGATGATATCGGCCACACGTACTTCAGCAGAAACCGATTGTGCACCTTCATTAATGCCACCCGCGCCAGCAATATGCGAGTGTTCATCAATAATACCAGCGGTTACATGTTTGCCTGTAGCATCGATCACTTTAGCGCCGCTTGCTGAAAGATTTTTACCAACGGCTTTAATTTTTCCATTTTCTAAAAGTACATCCGCATTTTGAAGGATGCCGTCTTTTTCATTCGTCCAAACGGTGCCGTTTTTAATCAGTACTGTTTCTTGTTTAGGGAGCTCGGTACTACCGAAAGCCGAGAAAGGATAAATGACCGGTCCCAAGACCAAAGTAGCATTAGGTTCTTCCTTTTTAGGTGTTTCTTTAGCTGCTTCTTTATAAGTAGCCGTAAATCTTCCTGTTTTACCATCAGCCAATGCCGATTCGCCTTTTAAGGTAACCGGATTTGCCGAAGTGATGTAACCGCTTAAACGGATATCGCCTATCGGATTTTTCTTTAAGTTGAAATTGATGCTGATCCAATCGCCATTTCTGGTAAAGGTGGCCGTAGTTTTTACGCTATCTGCACCAGCTCTTTCAACTGCCGCGGTAGATCCGCCACCCGTGCCGGTAATTTTTAAGGTTAAAGCGCCAACACCATCAACATTTAAATTGTAAGTGCCACGTACATCGCTTACGTCCATCTTATTTACCACAAAACGTTTGCCCTGTACCCAATTTTCGAAAATGATGTTCCCGTTTTTGAACAGGTTATCAGATGAGATTAAAAAGTTAGCAACTTTTCCTTTTTCCAGGGAACCAACTTTATCGCTGATGCCCAAAAGCGAGGCAGGGATTTCAGTAACCGATTGTAAGGCTTGTTTTTCAGTTAAACCATTTTCTATCGCTGTGCGGATGTTCGCCCAAAAATCGCGGCTGTTTTCTAATCCAAATGCTGTCAAGGCAAATTTAATTCCCGCTTTTTCCAATGCTGCGGGATTGGTTGGCGCCAGTTCCCAGCCTTTCATTTGTGATAAGGTTATATTTCTGGCTTCTGCCGGATCTTCCACATCGTAGGCTTTAGGAAAAGTTAGCGGAATGATCAAGCTTGCTCCGGTAGCTTTAACTTCATTAATGCGCTGATATTCATCGCCAGTAGATTTAATGATGTATTTCTTGCCAAATTCTTTTCCGATTTTATCGGCACGCAGGATATTCTGCCAGCCATCCACTTCAAAAATCTGCGGTATAGTTTGTTGCTTCTCAAATTCATCCAGCGAGATATTATATTCATCTTTTTGTTTGCCATACCATTGTGCATCATAGTAGGTTTGGCGTAATAAGGCAATAGAACCCATTAACGAAGTCGGGTAATCGTTTGATGAACTTCCTTTGTTAAATGAATAGTTTGCTGCGGTCTGGTCCTTTAAAAATACGCTATTGTCGGCGCCCTCGTTTAAAGTTACTACAGCAGAAACACCACGAGCAATACCATCACGGTTAATTACATTTACACTCCCGAAACCAACTTTGCGCAATTCATCCGCTTTTTTGCTGTCGGTAGAAAAGATGCTTTTTACATAAGTTTCTGGCCTGATGGATTCATTCCAGCCATATGCACCTTTTTTGGTGGATATAAAAATAGACTGACGCTGGCCGCCGAAACTGCGTTGCTGTGCAGGTGCCTCGGCCAGACCATAGCTCGTAAAAGCATCAACCAGCGATGGATAAATGAATTTTCCTTTTAAATCAATCACCACATAACCTTTGGGCACAGTTAAGCCTGCTCCAATAGCCTGAATGGTTTGTCCTTTAATTAAAAGGGTAGCATTTGTTAAGGTTTGGTTGGCATTTACTACTATCGTTGCATTGGTGAAGGCAAACATTCCAGGTCTGGTGTCAAAAGAGCCGTTAACAGGGAAGGAGGTTTGCTGTGCAAACAGAAATGTAGCAGAAAATACCAGCCAAAGGGCAAGTAAAATTTTCTTCATAATAAGTTTAGGTTTTAATTTGTTTAAAACTAATATAAATAAGCGTTCAATCTGTTGAATATCCTATTTTTTACAATTAATGTCTATTTTTGAATCATAGAAATTTATTAATATGAACGATATTTTAAAAAGTGCCCACTCTGGGTGGCGCTATGTGGTTTTTCTTTTGCTAATTATTGCCGTTGTTAAGGCATTGTCTGGCTGGTTTGGCAATAAAACCTATACAGAAGGCGATAGAAAGCTAAATGTTTTCACTTTAATCAGTGCACACATTCAATTGTTAATTGGTTTGGTACTTTATTTTAGCGAAGGTTGGTATAAGTTGAGCAGTGCGGGTGCACCGGCGGTGCGTTATTTTAAAATGGAGCACATCACGATGATGGTAGTTGCAATTATTTTAATCACAGTAGGTAATGCAAAGTCGAAAAAGTTAACTGAAGCTGTTGCCAAACACCGTGCCATCGCTATTTTCTTCGGATTGGCGCTAATTTTAATTATTATCGCTATTCTATTAATGGTTAAGGCAGTACCCGGAAGATCGTTTTTTGGGGTTTCTTAAACGGATATTTTCTTGCAATTAATATAAATCCTGCTTTAAAAGAGCGGGATTTTTTTTATTCGTTTTTACCACAAAGTGCACAGCGGAAGGCCGCTGAATCTTCATTGGTGGTGAAGCTCCCCCGAACCGTCATTTCGAGCGAAGTGCAGCGCAGCCGAGAAATCTGTCTCGAGATAGATCTCTCCATTTCGCTGCGCTCCAGTCGAGATGACGATCGTTTATTAAAATGTGAAGAGGAAACCTTCGCGTACTATGTGCCTCCGTTAGCACACTTCGAGGTTAAAAATTACAATACTCAAAAGTATTATTCTCTCAAGAAAATTAACCGTTCGCTCAATTATTTTCATAAATATTTCGGTTTTTCAAAATTCTTTATATTTTTGTGGCTCATGATCAACAATATACATACATGGCTTTGGCAAAGTAATTCGAACGAATTGCGCTGGCTGCGTATGAACAAAATATAGTTTATCAACCTAAACCTTATTAAAGAACCATTAAAGCCCGGCGTAGAACCACACGCCGGGCTTTTTTATTGTTGAAAAAATACGAGAATGCAAACCATAAGCCTTACACCATTTTACCTTTATCATGTATAAAATAAATACGACTTACAAAAAAATGCTTGCCGATACCACTACGCCAGTGAGCATTTATTTACGCTTACGTGATATCTACCCTAACAGCATCTTATTAGAAAGTTCTGATTACCACAGTCGAGAAAACTCCATGAGTTTTGTTTGTGCCGATCCTGTTGCCGGAATTATCTTAAAGGGATCACGGTTGGAAACCTATTTTCCCGATGGAGCAGTAGAAATTACCGAGAGTAAAAACCTGATTGATGAAATAGCTGATTTTAAGGATAAGTTTAAGGAAACTGAACTGCCCGAAATCAAGTTTATCTCGAGCGGATTATTCGGTTATTTTACCTGGAATGCCGTACAGCATTTTGAAGATATCAAGTTTACTTCCGAAACCCCCGAAGGAGAGGAGATTCCGGAGATGCAGTACCACTTGTACCGTTATATCATTGCCATCGATCACTTCAAAAACGAAATTACGCTGTTCAAAAATACTTTCGAAGGAGAAGAAGAAGGCGGACTTGAAAAAATGGAATACCTGATCCAGAATAAAAATTATCCCGAATATAAGTTTCAACTGCGTGGTGAGGAAAGTTCGAATTTAACCGATCAGGGTTTTATGGATTTGGTGGAGAAACTTCAAAAGCACATTTACCGGGGTGATGTTTTTCAGATTGTACCTTCAAGAGCATTTAAACAAGCATTTTCTGGCGATGAATTTAATGTGTACCGTTGCCTGCGTTCGATAAACCCATCGCCTTACCTGTTTTACTTTGATTACGGTAATTTTAAATTATTTGGCTCTTCACCGGAGGCACAGATTACCATCAAAAACAATTCAGCTAACATTTTCCCCATCGCAGGAACCTTTAAACGTAGTGGAAACGACATTGAAGATGCCGAACAGGCCCGAAAATTAGAGCAAGACCCGAAAGAAAGTGCCGAACATGTAATGCTGGTTGATTTGGCCAGAAACGATTTAAGCCGACACTGTAACCGTGTTGAAGTAAAATCTTTTAAAGAAGTGCAGTACTATTCGCACCTGATCCACCTGGTGAGTAAAGTAAGTGGTCATTTGCAGGAAAATGTAAGTGCTTTTAAAGTCGTTGCCGATACCTATCCGGCAGGAACTTTAAGTGGTGCGCCAAAATACAAAGCCATGCAGTTGATTGATGAAAACGAAAAACTGGGCAGGAATTTTTATGCCGGTGCCATTGGTTTTATGGGTTTCAATGATGATTTTAACCACGCCATCATGATCAGGACGTTTATGAGCAAAAATAATGAACTGCATTACCGTGCAGGGGCTGGTATTGTAGCCGATTCTGTTCCTGAAAATGAGATGCAGGAAGTAAATAATAAAATTGCCGCATTGCGTAAAGCGTTGCAGATGGCAGAGGGGATTTAGTGAAGATGTAAAATGGATGATGTGAGATGGATGATGTAAATAAGGACAAAATATAATGGAAAATATAGATAAAAAAACCGTTTTAGTAATTGATAACTACGATAGTTTTACCTACAACCTGGTGCATTTAATTAACGAAGTAGGTTACGAAGCCGAAGTTTGGAGAAACGACAAATTCGAGCTGGCCGATGTAGAAAAGTATGACAAAATTTTACTTTCGCCGGGTCCGGGTATTCCGGAAGAGGCGGGCTTGTTATTGGATGTAATCAAAACCTATGCGCCAACTAAAAGTATTTTTGGCGTATGTTTAGGTCAACAGGCCATTGCCGAAGTTTTTGGAGGCACTTTATTGAACTTAGGCAGGCCCATGCACGGAATAGCTACACCGATAACCGTTGTAGATGGCGATGAGCCTTTATTTTGGGAATGCCCGCAAACTATAAATGTTGGTCGCTACCATAGCTGGGTAGTGAGTAAAGATAATTTCCCTTCATGTTTAAAAATTACGGCCAGAGATCATAAAAACGAAATCATGGCGTTAAGACATGAAACGTTTGATGTACGCGGTGTACAGTTTCATCCCGAAAGTGTATTAACGGAACATGGCAAACAGATGATGGAGAATTGGCTAACGTCGACTCCTTAGTGCTTTATTCGTCTGGTCGTCATTCTGAACTTGATTCAGGATTTTACTGGGATATAACTTTTAGATGGTGAAACAAATCCGATAGCTATCGGGTCAGCATGAAAAATTATTAAAATGAACATATTAGATAAAATCGTATTACGTAAAAAGGAAGAAATTGCTGCTGCAAAAGCTTTGGTTTCTGTTCAGGATTTAGAAAATTCGTTGCATTTTAACCGAACGCCCTATTCTTTTAAGGAGTTTCTATTGGCTGAAGACCGTACGGGGATTATTGCAGAGTTTAAGCGCCGCTCGCCATCAAAAGGTTTAATTAACGGAATTGCCGATGTTGCAGAGGTAACTCAGGCTTACAACGCTGCAGGCGCATCTGCACTTTCGGTATTAACGGATGTAGATTTTTTTGGTGGTAAAACCGATGATATTCTGGCTGCCCGGGCGGCAAATAATATTCCGATTTTAAGAAAGGATTTTATGATCGATGAATACCAGATCCTGGAAGCAAAAGCCTGGGGTGCTGATATTATTCTGCTGATCGCTTCAATTTTAACCCCTCAGCAAATTAACGATTTCGGAAAATTTGCCAAAGGCTTAGGCTTGAATGTGCTTTTAGAAGTGCATAACCTGGAAGAGTTGGAGCGAAGCATTTGCCCGAACCTCGATGCTATTGGTGTAAATAATAGAAACCTTACCGACTTTACGGTCGATATCCAGACTTCCTTCGGACTGGTGAACAAAATCCCGGATGAGTTTTTAAAGATCTCAGAAAGCGCCATCAGTAATCCGCAAACGATTAAAGAGTTAAGAAATGCAGGGTTTAATGGGTTTTTAATTGGAGAGAATTTTATGAAAACGGATAATCCTGGTGTTGCTATTAAAGAATTTGTAGCGCAGATATAGTCTCGTTAAACCTCGCAGTTTTCCAAAACCTGCGAGGTTTATATTGCACTTTGCCTCTAAACTAAGCGCTCCAGTCTTTTGTTAAATAAACCTGATAAAGCGGAAAACCCACAGCGAGGTATGAGCGAGGATTGAAGCGATAGCAGGATTTTTGCAACCGAAATGCACAGATCGCTGTTTTCCTAAAAAAAATATTTTGACCACCTAAGTCACCTGAGGGTATTTTGGTGTTGTGATTGGTCGTATTGTCATCAGTTATGCTTTCATAGCAATGATCGGTACTTTTCGCTACAGGGCTTTAAAATTTTTATTGCATCAACATGGTTTGTTAATGGATTTACACATTCGCAAATTTCGTATATTTGCCTAATTACATGGGAAAACAAAAAACATATGATACTGCCGTAGTGCAGGAACGGGCAATTTTAGTTGGAGTGGTTACACCTGGCGAAAAAGAAGCCCAAACAAAAGAATATTTAGATGAGCTGGCCTTTTTGGTTGATACAGCAGGAGGGAAGGTAGAGAAGGTTTTTACGCAAAAAATGCTTAAGCCAGAGCGTGCCACATTTGTGGGTACAGGTAAGCTGGAAGAAATTAAAGCCTACGTAAAATCAGAAGAAATTGATGTAGTAGTTTTTGACGACGAATTATCGCCGTCGCAATTGCGTAATATCGACCGTGAGCTTGGGGTTAAGGTTTTAGATAGAAGTAATTTAATTCTTGATATTTTTGCCAACAGGGCCCAAACTGCACAGGCAAAAACGCAGGTAGAATTGGCGCAATTACAATATGTTCTACCGCGTTTAACGGGTATGTGGACCCACCTGGAACGCCAGAAAGGTGGTATCGGGATGCGTGGTCCGGGTGAAACCCAGATAGAAAGTGACAGAAGGATTATTTTAAATAAAATCTCTTTGTTAAAAGAGCGTTTAAGGAATATCGACCGTCAGAATGAAACGCAGCGTAAAAATCGTGGTCAGCTGATAAGGGTGGCCTTGGTTGGTTATACCAACGTGGGTAAATCTACCATCATGAACATGCTGTCGAAATCGGAAGTATTTGCAGAAAATAAACTGTTTGCCACTTTAGATACGACAGTTCGTAAAGTGGTGATCGAGAATTTGCCTTTTTTACTTTCTGATACCGTTGGGTTTATCCGCAAGCTGCCTCACCATTTGGTAGAATGTTTTAAATCTACGCTAGATGAAGTGCGCGAAGCTGATTTGCTGATTCATGTGGTGGATGTATCACATCCAAATTTCGAAGATCAGATCAATACGGTTAACGAAACCTTAAAAGATATCGGCGCAATTGATAAAGACATGATTTTAGTTTTTAATAAAATTGATGCTTATGTTTCGCCAGAGGTTGATGATGAAGAGGATGATGGCAAGCTTACTTTGGAAGACTTCAAAAAAAGCTGGATGAGCCATGATAAAGTGCCGGTTTTGTTTATATCGGCTACAGAAAAAGAAAACCTGGAAGAGTTTAAAACATTATTGTACGATAAGGTTAAAGCTGCGCACGTGGCCAGATACCCGTATGATAGTAACCTCTTGTATTAATCGTTAGGAAAAAAACTGGTAGATTAATAATCAATCACCAATTTTCAATGATCAAACCGTAGCGATGAGCTTAGAAAGATGAGTAAATAAATAGCCAAAAAAAAATGTCTTTTCAATTGTGATTTGAATATTGTGATTTGGTTATTGTAGTATGGCTATTGTGATTTTTTAATGATCGCATTAAATATCAACATCAATTGATTTGCTTCACTCACTAAAAGTAATTTTGTAGGTTCCAGGTCTTTTTTATCTTCGATATCGATCAGGTTAAGCCAAAGTTTGGTTTCTTTTGCTTCTTTTCTGCAGACTTTTATCCTATAAATAAAATCTGCCTTGCTTAAAGATTCATTGGCTTCGATGTAATTTGCAGAAACAGAGCCAGAGGATCGGACAACCTGTTTGATGTCTTGAATATTAATGATACTATGCGTAACCTTTTTGCAATATGACCTAACAGATTGAGCAAATAGAAAAGTTCTTTCTTCGAGATTAAAGTTTGTTCCGTTGCTCATTAATTAAATATAAGTATTTTTACAAAATGCTGAAGGAATACGATCAACTTCAGTTTAATATTTTTTTGAACTTTTATTATCTTTTCCATTTGATATTAATCGACTAGTGATGGTCTGATAATTGATAATTGGATATTGATAATTTTAAAACCTTATCAATTTAATATTATCTACCTTGTATGGTCTGATAATTGATTATTGGTAATTGATAATTATAACACTATGGAAAGTAAACGTCAGCAGAAATTTGCAGGAGTATTACAAGAGGAGTTAGCACAGGTTTTTCAGCGCGAAGGCGCTGCATTTTTGCCTAATACATTGGTAACCATTACCCGCGTAAGGGTTTCGCCCGATCTGGCGGTAGCCAAAGTTTACCTGAGCTTTTTTAATACCAATAACACTACACTTTCTATTAATACGGTTAACGCACATTCAGGCGAAATCAGATATAAACTGGGGAGCAGAATCCGTCACCAGGTAAGGGTGGTTCCAGAACTTACTTTCTTTGTGGATGACACGAACGAGTATGTTGAGCGCATGGATCATCTTTTTGATAAAATTGCCAAAGAGCCCAGACAAAAAGACGAAGACAGCGAATAATTTTTTGTGAGGAAGCTAAGGGAACCCGTTAATTTCTTCACACACTTTATCCCGGCATTAATTGCAATTCCGGCCGGCTACATATTGCTTCGGCAATGCAATACGCCTGTTGAATATACTGCTGCCTGGATTTATAGCATCGGCACTTTTATTCTTTTTGGTGTAAGTGCCATGTACCATGGTTATCCGGCTACAGATTATGGTGTGCGCTTTTGGCAAAAATTCGATCATTGCTGCATTTACCTGATGATAGCAGGCTCTTATACACCAACTGCTTTACTGGTTTTTGATGGCTGGCTGCGATGGGGCTTGTTCGTCATTGTATGGATTATTGCCATTGTAGGCTGTCTGCTCAAAATCTTCAACCGGTTAAAAAGTACAGCCATATCGTTATCCATTTATATCTTAATGGGTTGTTTGATTGTTCCTTTGCTACAGAAAATGCTTGGGACTTTGCCCATCGGTGCAATTTTTTGGTTATTGCTTGGAGGCATTTTTTATATTGGCGGAACTTATTATTATGCAAAGGATAAACAGCTTACCAGGTGGATGCACAGTCATGAATTATGGCATCTGTTTGTAATCGGCGGAGCTTTATCGCATTACATTTATAACTTCGTATATATCTTTAAATAATTTCAGATGCAAACTTTCGCTCAGGTTATTCAATCAAATGCTGCATTGATCCAAAAAGTTGTTGATTTTGATGTAAAACACGATCGGCTTTTGCCCTTGGATTTTACAGCGGCCAATACGGAATTAACAGACGAAATTTTAGATGATACCGAGCTGTTTTCTGATTGGGTAAATGAAAAGCTAGCTAAAAACAATGCCCATTACGGAATTGGCGGATACAACGAACACCGTACCATTTATTCGAGAAGCGCACATTTTGATACCGAAGAAGAACCAAGAAGGTTACATTTAGGTGTTGATATTTGGGCTCCGGTTGGAACACCGATCTATAATTTTTATGATGCCACCGTTCAGAGCTTTGCCAATAACAACAACTTTGGTGATTACGGCGCAACGATTATTTTAGCTTATGAAATAGATGGTTTTAAGTTTAATGCTTTATACGGGCATTTAAGTTTGGATTCTTTAAATGGCCTTGAAGAAGGTAAGTTTATCCCTGCCGGGGCTAAAATTGCAGCTTTAGGAACAAAGGAAGAAAATGGTTACTGGCCACCACACCTTCATTTTCAATTGATCAAAAATATGGAAGGATTAAAAGGCGATTATCCGGGCGTTTGTAAGTTTAGCGAAAGGGAAAAGTATTTAGCCAATTGCCCTGATCCGAATTTAATTTTAAGGAATACTTTTTAACCACAAATATATTATAGATCTCTCCATTCCGCTACGCTACAGTCGAGATGACGGCTCTGTGATAAAGTTTATCGATGATTTTTCTGTGTTCCCGTGCCTCCGTGGCAATATGATGTTAGAAAATTTAACCACGAAGAACACAAAGTGGAAGGCACTGAGGCCACAGAGAGATTTGTTTGTGATGATGTGCTGCGAGGATCGTCAATGCTGAGAAGGCTTTTTCAACCGACAGCTTGTTCCGATTTTGGGGTAGCTATCTTACAACGATAGCCACCAGCTCGCGCTTTAAGGTTTCCGACTGCGCGGGATGACGATTTTACTATTTAAATTAATTTCTCATTTTCTCTGTGAAAAACTCGGTGTTCCTCTGTGGTAAAATGCTTTCAGCTTTTTTTAGTAAATTAGTACAATGAAACACCTGTTCACCATTAGTTTACTTTTCTGCTGTTCATGGGCCATTGGCCAGGTTCAGTTTAAATCTGGTAAAAGTGGTTTTACAAACTTCTTAAGGGAGAATATCATTTATCCTCAGTTTTCTAAAGATAATTGTATTCAGGGAACGGTAAACGTGAGCTTTAAGCTTAATGCACAAGGCAAGGTTTATTTCTCAAAAGTGAGCAAAGGAATACTGTCTGACCTGGATGAGGAAGCGTTGCGATTAGTGCGTTTAAGCAGTGGTAAATGGCAGGTTCCGGTGGGTTACGATACAACGGTTTCGATTATAGCACCCGTAAATTTTGTGCTATCGGGTTATAATTGTGAAGGGAAATCAAGCGAAGCCATTCAGGAAGCAATCCGTACTTATCTGGCTGAAGAAGGTTTAACCAACTCTGTAATTAATTTCTATAAAAATATCGATCAGGCAAAACCTGGGCAGGAAGCTCAGTTTATTGCCATTAAAAACCAGGTGGGCATTGATGATGAGTATCTGAGCGACCGGATAAAAATGGCGCTAAAGAAAATCAAACAAGGCGACAATCAAGGTGCCTGTGAGGATTTTTTATTTGTTAAATATATGGGGAGTAAAATGGCTGATGATTATTTAGCAAAGTATTGTAAGTAAATGAAAAACGCCAGCAGATTTTTTGCCTTATTGGATATGATCAGTATCCTGTTGCTTGCTAAACAGTTTTGGCAGATTTTAACACACCTTAACGAAATCCCCGATCAGATCCTTTCGCAGGCCAAAGTTATTTTACTGTTGCCTTTGTTTGTAACACTTTTTGTATCAGCAACAGGTTTAATCTTATTTAAGAAATTCGGTTTTATTACCTATTATATTCAGTTCCCATTCCGTTTAGTGGTATGGATATTTTCTATCGGCTTTATTACTTATTTACCAGAAGTTTTAAACCTCGGTGAACGGTGGTTCGATATTTTATTCCGCATCTGTTTTATCGCCGAATTTTTCAGATTATATTTTACCATTAAAATTCATCGCTCATCCTTCTGAAGCCTTTGGTAAAACCACTGTTATGGCTGCAGGGAGAATTTTTGCTTCAACAGTATTTACGCTGCCAATGTATTCTCCATCAACCTGGAAGTGTGCTTTGTGCTTCGAAGAAATCTTGACTTCAGCGGTTTGAAAAACTTCTATCTTTTTTGGATTAAAGGGCAATTTGGTGATCCAAATTTTTAATATTTCGAGGTAGGAATAATCCTTTACCAAAACCACTTCGAAAAGATCGTCGTCTAATTTCCCGTCAGGGTTTATCTTTAATCCCGAGCCATACATGGTTGCGTTGGCAATGGCCACCATGGCTGCTTTAGAGGTAATGGTTTCGTTTTTAAGTTTCAACTGCACCTCCATTCTGCTGTGGTTCCATAAGGCATGCCAGGTGGCTTTTGCATAACCCCACATGCCGCGCTCGGGCAGGGTATCAAATTTCTTCACCAGGTAGGCATTAAAACCTAAATCGGACAAATGAATGCAGATTTCATCGTTAAGTTTAACCACATGAATTTTTTGCAAACGGCCTTCATCTAAAATGGCTAAAGCCAGTTCAATATCAGTTGGTATGCCTAATTCTTTCGCCATTCCATTAGCAGAACCGGCAGGGATAATACAAATGGGCGTTTCGGTATGCAACAGACATTCAGCTACCAGTTTTAAGGTGCCGTCGCCACCAACTGCTACCACACGATCTGCTTTTGAACTTTTAATCCGCTCCTTTATCTTTTTTAAAGAGCAGTCTTTTGGTAGTTCAAAAAGATCGATTTCTGTGTTTTTTGATTCGAAATGGGTAGAAATTACTTCCTTCAAGTTAATGTCATGACTGCCTGAGCCTGGGTTGATGATGAATAATAATTTCATGTGTTACCTAATGGTTTATACATCAACAAACAACTTTTGGTAAACTCTGTTTTAATACAGATGAATAAATCTGTTAGTGTTAAAGTATATCACGGCTATGGCCACACGCATAACCTGGTTGTTTATGGTCATGTTTTTAAACACAAGGCGAAAACAAAGCAGGTTTATAGCAATAATTTGTTTATTAACATTGTACATCTTTTAAAGCTCTTTATTCTAAAACCTTATGCTTTTGTTGAGGTGCGTTTGCAATTTTTTGATCAGATTATTTACAATAAAACCGAAGGAGATGGCTTTTTTAAGTTCGAATGGAAAGCCGGGCACGATGTGCCTGCAGGCTGGCATTTTGTAAAAGTGGAAGCTGTTGATAAAGACGGAACAGTGTTAAGTGCTGGAGAAGGAAAGGTATATGTGCCACACATTACACAATATGCTTTTATTTCTGATGTCGATGATACCGTGATGATTTCTCATTCGGCAACTATAGGAAGAAGGTTGAGAGAATTGTTTATCAAAAATCCACATACACGTAAAACCTTTCCGGATGCAGCCACTCACTATCAGCAATTGGCCCTGTCGCATACCGAAGCAGGTCAGCCCAATCCATTTTTTTATGTAAGCAGCAGCGAATGGAACCTTTACGATTATTTGGTCGAGACTTTCAGGTTTAATAAACTGCCAAATGGTGCTTTCCTTTTAAATACCTTAAAACGATGGAAAGATTTAGTCAGAACAGGTAAAACGGGGCATGAGGGTAAATTGTTGAGGGTAATGCGGATTTTAGATGCTTTTCCGAATCAGAAGTTTGTGTTTTTTGGTGATAACTCGCAGCAGGACCCAACGATTTATTCCAAAATAGTGGAGAAATATCCTAAAAATATCGAAGCAGTTTATATCCGTAATATCAGGCCAGAAAAAGAAGAGGAAACCAAAGTGTTGCTTAAAAAAGTAGAAGATAAAGGGGTAAGTGCGTGTTTATTTAATAATAGTGAGGAAGCGATTGAACATTCTAAATCCATAGGGCTGATCCAGTAGTTTTTGGAGCGCAATTGTTGTGCGCTTCGGTTGCGGTAGTCCCGCTTTCCTTCCTGCCCCCGATGAAATATCTTGGGCATCCATTCAATCGGGGCTAAGCACAGTGTTTTTTGCCAATGGGAACAGGCCAAAGTTCAATAAACCTGACAGGAGCGAGCACCGAACGCAGAGAGGTAAAGCGGATGGCAGGACTTTCGGATCCGATAAACACAGAATGCTGCTTTTCAAAAAATTACAAGAGTAGTCCGACGAAATGTCATGATTGCAAGGCTGGCTTGAGAGAGCCGAAGCAATCTTATATATTAATTGACGATTGAGATTGCTTCATCGGCTGAAAAACATTCTCACAAGGACGAATAAGTCGTGTAAATAACGGAAAAATATAGATTTATTCATCAGGAAATTGATTTCCCAAACGGTGTAAAAGCTAAATTCATCAGCTTAAAATGCTGGCGGCCGAATGGAATACCAACAATGGTAATGCAAAGCAGGATGCCAAAAAACAAATGGGTTAATGCTATCCAGAAGCCACCGCATAAAATCCAGATCAAATTCATGATGGTAGACAGGCAGCCTGTGTTCGAAGATGTATCGGTAATTTTAACGCCAAAAGGAGCCAGGCCTACAATGGCAAATTTAAAACATTGGATACCAAAAGGAATACCTACAATGGTTAGGCAAAGAATTAAACCTCCGATAATGTATTCGAAAAAAATAAAGATGCCGCCAAAAATAATCCAGATGATATTGCCTAAAAAGTTCATTGTGTTTTTTAGTTTAAGATTTAATACGGAGAATTTTGTTACAGTTCGTTAATGCTATCTGCTTGTTTTCTTCGTAATTTAGAATTACACACAAATGAAACACAACATGAAAAAAATTATTCTTGCTGCGGCATTCGTCGCTTGCTTTGGACTGTCGAGTGCCAAAGCCCAAAATGTAAATGGCTTTAACTTAAGCGCCATCAAGGTTGAATATATTGAGCTCAAGCCGATTTACAACGGCGGCAATACATATATTGCCAGAATAGATTATGGACAAAAATTTAAAAGGGATAAAGAACTGAACTTAAGAGGTGATGATGGAAACGATTTACTTTTCAATTCCCAGATGGATTGCCTCAATAAAATGAAAGGATATGGCTATGAACTTTTTAATACTTATACCGATCAGATCGATAAAGACACCAGTAGACCTGTATATGTGTTAAAAAGAAAATAAATCGAAAAGAAGTCAAGTTTTATAGCCAGTGGGTTGTTAAACTTGACTTCTTTGTAATAGCTATATAAAATCCAGCGTATTAAATTTTTTGTTCAGAATATCAGCATTGTTTACATCGAGCCATTTATCTAAAATGGTACCATAAACCTGCCTAAAATCCAATTGATATTTTAAATCGCCGGTATCGAGATCGCTCAAGTTTGGTGCGGCATTAAAAATCCCTTGTTTCTTTAATTTTCCACCGAAAACAAACATATTATTTGCCGTTCCGTGGTCGGTACCGTTACTGGCGTTTTGTTCTACCCTGCGGCCAAATTCGGAGAAGGTAATCACCAAAGTATCCTCCAGTTTATTATTCGATTTCAGATCTTTTAAGAAAGCAGCCATGCCCTCGCTATACTGTTTAAGCAGATTACCTTGTTGGCCAATCTGATTAACATGTGTATCAAAACCACTTAACGATACATAATATACCCTGGTTTTTAATCCAGAAGAAATAAATTTTGAAACCGTTTTCAATTGGTTAGCAAAACCCGAAGTTGGATAAGTGGATTTCGATTGATAAACTTTGGAGGTGTTTTGTATATAGCTGGCAGAAGACGAAGTTTCAATCATGGTTTTGTATAAATAGCCTAAATTATCTTCATCTAAATGTTCCTTATCATTCTGCAGCATGGCCTTAAAAAACGGATCGTTCGTATTGCGGAACAAAGCTGCAGGATCTTTTAATGCAATTCCTTTTTTTGTTTGCCCTTTCATGGCCAGAGAAAGTGAGTCATCAACTTCTATTGCCGTATAAGGGAATTTACAGGTTTGGCAATTGCTATCCAAATAACGGCCAATCCATCCGGTTGATAAAAATTGATTACTATCACTACCGGTTTGCCAGATATCCATCGAGCGGAAGTGCGAACGATCCGGATTCGGGTAGCCAACATCGTTAATAATGGTCATCCAGCCTTGATCGTAAATTTCTTGCAAGGCAGCCATGTTCGGATTTAGCCCTTGCATGTCGTTCAATCTGATTACCTCTTCAGGTTTAATGGCGATACTTTTTCTTTTTTGATAATAAATGTCGTTCCCAAAGGGAATAACCGTATTTAAACCGTCATTTCCACCAGAGAGCTGAACCACAACGAGGTTTTTATAAAGGCTCAGCTCATCAAGTGCCATGGCCTCAAGCGGTTTCATAAAAGCCGGAACGAATAGCGAACCTGCTGCAACAAATCCTGTATTTCTTAAAAAATTTCTTCTGTTCATCTTGTTAGTGTTTTTGTTCACTTGTTCATTCGTCAATGGTTCATTCGTTGGGTATTTAGCAGACTGGCTATCAACCATGAACCATTAAACTATTCGTTTAGCACAACTGATACTCCGGCATGCTCGTAATCTCAACCGCAGTACTCCGCAGTCCTTTATTATCACTTACCATGGTCGTAATTTTATTGTTTAATTTCGGTTGCAGTAAAAACTCGGTAAGCGCTAATGGTGTTAATCCTTTTGGTAAAGTGTTTAAAAATTTAGGCCAGTTTGCATTTGCGTTTACATACGATTTTGGTTTCATATTGGCATTTGCATTGGTGGTAGCCGTGCGGCTTAAAGCAATTACGGCTTCATCTTCAGGATCGGCTTTACCACTAAAATCTATTTCTCCATCATTTAACACAAGCGATGGAATGCGCATCCGTAACATTAACGATGAACTATCAATCCAGCTTTGTCCGCCAGGCCAGCCCGCAACATTAGGCGGGTTAAATAAATATTGCCCTAAACTGCTTTGCAGTTGTATTAAAACCTGTGGTTTGTTATAAGTAACATAAAACTCACGACTTAAGCCCACTAAAAATTCAGCTGGCGATTTAATTTTTGTGCCTACATTTTCCTGACTATAAAACCAATCAGAAGTAAACATTTTCTTCATCATTGCAGCAATGTCGTATTTCGAATTGTAAAAATGTGTGGCGAGTTCTTTAACATGTGTTTCATTGGGGGTATCATTAACAAAGAATTGATATACCTTCCTGGCAATGAACTGCGCAGTTTCTGGTTTTTCCAGAATAATATCGATAATGTTTTCGCCTTCAAAATTCCCGATTTTACCAAAAAAGGTTTTTGTTCCGGTATCGTGCAGATTTTGCCTGAAAATAAATGAGCCATCTTTATCATACATCCAGCCTGTAAATGAGCGGGCAGATTCTTTAATATCCTGCTCGGTATAATTTCCCCTTCCTAAAGTGAAAAGCTCCATCAGTTCGCGGGCAAAATTCTCATTTGGCTTACCTTTTTTATTCTGTTGATTATTTAGGTATTGCAGCATCGCTGGCGACTTTGAAACCTCTACCAATAAGGTTTTAAAACTTCCTAGGGCATTTGCTCTTTGGATATTGTTTAGTTGTTGTGCAAAGAATGGATTATTGCTGCGGCAGGCAAAATGACCATGCCAAAAGAGCGTCATCTTTTCCCTCAAGGGGGCATCTGTATTAATCATCTTGGTAATGAAGGCAATATTGAGGTCGCGGCTCACTTCATTTTGCTCGCGTATAATCTGCTGACGCATTTTCTTTTCATCATCCGTCAGGTCTTTTTTAGCATATAAACCTGCCTGTACCAAAAGCTGCCGTTTTGATTCAAAATCGTTTATTAAATTAATTGGATCATCTTTTTGTGAATCTTTAATCAAGTTATCGACCACTTTATCGAGATTTTTTTTGCTTAATTTTTGTAAGTCGGTATAAGAAACCCCGAAGCCGGCCCGGTTGTAAAGATGTTTTACTTTTAAGAAATTATCTTTTGTGCTCATCATAGACTGTTTTACAATATGACTAATTTAAAACGTCAGGGTTTAATCTTTGTTTTCTTTCTTATTTTTGTATATGTTTTTTCAGTTACTTGATGATCACCCAGGCTTTCCAGATCCGGCTTTGGCAGAAGAAGATGGTTTGCTGGCCATTGGAGGCGATTTAAGTACCAAGCGGTTGTTAATTGCCTATTCTAATGGCATATTTCCATGGTTTAGCGAAGGTGAACCGATCCTTTGGTATTCGCCACATGAGCGTTGCGTAATTTATCCTGATAAAATCAAAATCAGTAAAAGCATGCAGAAAATTTTAAAACAGGAGGTTTTCAAAATTACCTTTAACCAGGCTTTTGCGGAGGTAATCCGGAATTGTGCAGCTACGGAAAGAAAAGGGCAGGATGGAACCTGGATTACCAATGAAATGCAAGATGCTTATATCAATCTCCATCAACAGGGTTATGCCCACAGCGTAGAAGTTTGGTTGGAAGATAATCTGGTAGGAGGCCTGTATGGCTTAAAAGTAAACCGCGTGTTTTGTGGCGAAAGCATGTTTAGCCATGTAAGTAATGCCTCAAAAGCTGCGCTTATTTTTTTAAGTAAACTGAATATCGATTTGATCGATTGTCAGTTGCCAAACGATCATTTGATGAGTTTAGGAGCTGAAATGCTCAGCCGGGAGTTGTATATGGAAATGCTTCAGGCTCCTTGAAGCTGATGTGGCTGTAAGTTTTAATGTTTCTCTATTGCCTGTGTTCAATAAACCCGGTAGTAGCGGTTCCGATTCTTTACCGATCAATCGGCACTAAATTAGCATCGGAAATAGCGGATAACGGGGCTGCTTTGTCAGAAGCATCACTGAACGCTCATTTTCAAATGAAAAACAAAAAATTATATCTCACTTATTATCATCAGTTAAACCTTGCTCACGCATGGCATTTTCAATTCTTCTATCCGGAATAAACCAGATGCAGGCGACCACGAAATAAAGCGCAACGCCAATCCAGGGGTTGATAAAACTTAATCCTATACCTGCAATATAGAATAGCAAAGAGAATTTTCCTTTAGCATCATTACCGATGGCGTGTACCACCAAAGAGTGCTGACCTTCTGTTTTTTTAATCACAATTACCAATAAGGTATAGGAAATTGCGGCAAGAAGTAATGCAACACCGTATAGAATAACAGGCCATAAGGCAAAGTGGTGTTCTCCCATCCATCCGGCTGCAAATGGAAATAGTGAAAGCCAGAAGAGGAAATTTAGGTTAGCCCAAAGCATTGATCCATTTACTTTTTTAACGGCATGTAATAGATGATGGTGATTATTCCAGTAAATACCAACATAAATGAAACTTAGGATATAACTGATAAATTTAGGGATTAACGGTTTTAAGGTTGCTAAAGTTTCGCCATGTTCGGGAACTTTAATTTCCAAAACCATAATGGTGATGATAATTGCAATTACACCATCGCTAAATGCTTCTAATCTGCCTTTGTTCATAAAAAATCCGACCTTAAATAATCTGGTTACAATTATCAGTCAAATTATTGTATAAAACAAAACCTGCAAGCTTTTGGCCTGCAGGTTCCTTATTGTTGTTTTGTTGGAATTATAATTCGCTATCGTCACCGTTTGCAACGGGGATGTATGAGGTTCACATTTTAATGTGACTATTATTCCTTTAAGCGATACAATCGCAATTCTCGTCGATCCTCGTTACAAACGAGGACCATCTAATTATAGTTCTCTTACCCAAATGTTTCTGTAGCTGATTGCAGGGCTTGGGTCTCCGTGATCTTGTAATTTGATTGAAGAAGGGCCATGTTTTTTATATTCAGGAGCACCAATATACCTCGTTGCACCTTTTAATACAAATCCGTTCTGTAAAAGTACGCCATTTAAAAATACGGTAACACTTGCTGGTTTTTGTACTGTTCCATCTTCGTTAAAACGTGGCGCGTTCCAAATGATATCATAATATTGCCATTCACCAGGTTTTTTGTTGGCGTTAGCTAAAGGAATTGCTTGTTTATAAATGCTACCTGTTTGTCCGTTCACATAGGTTTTGTTATTATAAACATCTAAAATCTGAATTTCATAACCATCATCACCACCGCCAGTTGAAGCTAAAAATACCCCACTATTTCCACGTGCCTGACCTTCGCCAGAAATGTTTTCAGGGATTTTCCATTCCATATGCAGTTGGTAATCGGTAAACTTTTTATTGGTTTCGATATTACCTGTTCCCTTTTTTACGGTAAAAAATCCATCGTCAATTGTCCACACAGCCGGTTTAGATGGATCTTTAACAGAATGCCATGCATCTAAATTTCTACCGCTAAAAAGAATGATCGCATCAGATGGTGCATCTTGAGGCAATTTACCTGGTGTAACAATTTTAGGAACCGGCTCCCAAACCTCCGTTGTTTTTGGATCATTGGCAGGGTCTGGTTTCTTATCTTGCGCCATAGCTTGTCCTGCAAAAAGTGCAGGAATAAATAATAGTGTGTACTTGTTCATGATTGTGGTTTAACTGTTTAAAGTTAACCAGTTTATTAAGAAATGGAAATTTAGTATTTAAAATTTTACCCTAAATCGTCAACAACGTAGGTTTCACTGATAATTACTTCGTCAGGGGCAACATCTTCCCTGCGTTGTTCTGCTAAATCGCGCATTGGGCAATAACCTGTAATGCCACGATACAATAGTCCTGCACCAATTGCGGCACCAGTTAATCCAATTACAGGATGTGAAAAAATGCTGGTAATGCCTTTAAAAAGTAAATATGTTCCTGCTGCGCCTGATAACCAACGCTCAGATTTTGAAACATTTTCGAATAATTCCGGGTATTTCCAGGCTTCTTTAACATTATTTACTGCAGTATTAAAATCTTGATTTGTCATGGTGGTTAAAATTATGTTCTACAGTATAACAAGTTAGGAGGGAATGAGTTTTGAAAAGAAATTTAAATATATAGGTGCTGTAAAAATTTGGATTTACGTGTCTCTTGTTTTGCCACGGAGACACAGATTAACACGGAAAACATTTATCTATTTGCTATAGCACAATCTTAATTTGTAGAAAATAGATATTGAATTATAAAACAACACGCCTAATTTCGAGGGTTGGTTTGCCGAAATTTAAAATGAGCCCAACTTTGCATCCTGAACATCGTAAGTAGTTTAGAGTTTGTGCTACATCGGCGCTTGCAAGGGCACTTTTTGATTTAATTTCTAATATTACCGCATCGAATATAATAAAGTCGGCATAAAAGCTATGGGGTAGGAGAATACCTTTGTAATAAATTTGGTATAACTTTTCTCTTTCGTAAAAATAACCCCTGTTTTTTAGTTCTATACAAAAGGCATCTTTGTAAACAATTTCTAAGAACCCACACCCTAAATGGCTATGGATTTCAATAGCTGCATTAATGATTAGATCAGTTTCGTTTTTTAACGGGAAGTTTGATTGACGGATTTCCATACCAAGAGACTTAACAAAGGTTTAAACTTATTAACTTGGGATGTGGCTAAATATACTGAATTATAAAAGAATGCAAATCCTAATTCCGTGATTTCCGTGCCTCCGTGGCAAAATTTCTGGCGATTAATTCAGTATATCCCTAATATCCTCTTTACTCAACGATTTAAAGAAACTTTCCTCAGTGGTAATTAGAGAGTTTGCCAACGATTTTTTACGGTTCTGTAAAGCCAGGATTTTCTCTTCAACAGTATCTTTTGCAATGAATTTATAAATGAAAACCTTTTTGTCCTGACCGATACGGTGCGTTCTGTCAATAGCTTGTTGTTCTACAGCAGGGTTCCACCATGGATCGAGGATAAAAACATAGTCTGCTTGTGTGAGATTCAGACCTACACCACCGGCTTTTATCGAAATCAGGAAAACCTTTAAGTCGGTATTTTGCTGAAATTCAGAAACGATCTCGCCACGGTTACGGGTTGATCCATCCAAATAAGCAAATGGTATATGCTCTGCTTCAAAATGTTTTTTAAAGATATCCAGGTGTTTTACGAACTGAGAAAAAACCAAAACTTTATGTCCGCCCTTAAGCACATTATCTAAAGTGTGGATTACATTTTCAAATTTGCCCGAATCAGAGATGTACTCCCCATCGATCATCACAGGGTGGTTGGCCAGCTGGCGTAAAGCGGTTAAACCCTGTAAAAGCTGCACCTGTTTTTTCGCAAAAGTTCCATCATCCATACTCTGCAATAGATCGTTGCGGTAGGCCGATTTGGTTTTTTCGTAATAAGCGGCCTGGTCCTCACTCATGTCGCAATAAATTACCTGTTCCGTTTTAGGCGGTAACTCTGCAGCCACTTGTTCTTTCGTTCTGCGGAGTACAAAAGGTTTGATGATTGATTGCAGTTTACGTGCTTTTTCTTCGTCCTTTTTCTTTTCGATCGCCTGCACATATTCTTCGAAGAAAAATGCCTGTGTGCCCAATAGCCCTGGATTTAAGAAAGTTAACTGCGACCATAAATCGCTTACTGAATTTTCTACCGGAGTACCGCTCAAAATCAGTTTGTTTTTCGATTTTAAGCTTCTAACGGCTTTGAATGATTTGGACGCCGGGTTTTTAATGTTCTGACTTTCGTCGAGGATAATATAATTGAAATAGAAATTTTTCATTTCATCCACATCAACCCTCGTAACGCCATAGGTGGTAATGATAATGTCGTAATTGGCAAAATTAGCGACATCTTTATTGCGGTTGGTGCCTGTATGGGCTAATATTTTAAGCTTTGGTGTAAACTTTTTTGCCTCTGTTAACCAGTTATAAATTAAAGAGGTGGGCATAATGATCAGCGAGGTGGTTTGTGTGTCCAGCAGTTGATCGTCTTCTTTAACTTTTTGCAGCATGGCCAAGGTCTGGATGGTTTTACCCAAACCCATATCATCAGCTAAACAGCCGCCAAAATTATACTCGCGTAAAAAGCTGAACCAGTTATAGCCTGCCTTTTGGTAATCGCGCAAAGTTCCTTTAAAGTGAACGGGCATCTGCGTATCCGCTATATCTTCAAAATCCGAAAGACGCTGAAGTTTACGCTCGAGAGTAACATTAGCCAAACTATCTTCGGCCAGATCGTTAATTAAGCCGATATGGTGTTTCTTTAATTTGAGCGTTTGGCCGGCTTCTGCCAAACTAAACAGGCTGCCGTATTGAGTAAACCATTTATCAGGGATAATGGCCACTTCTCCATCAGGTAATAAAAACTCACGCTTTTTATGTAAAATATGCTGTTTTAACGATAGAAAAGGAATCTGATATTTGCCAAACCAAACCACGGCGTGGATATCGAACCAATCGTTTCCTTCCTTAACTTCCAGATCGATTTTGCTGGCACCTAATACAAATTTTTTCTGCCCGGTGGCCTGTTCGATTTCAAAGCCCGATGCCTCTAAGATTTCGATATGCTCATTTACCCAATTTATTGCTCCGTAACTTGGATTTTCATCTGCTGAAGCTACTTCAAGGTTGCTGAATAATGAACTCGTTTTTTTTAGTCCTAAGGATAACAATAAATTAAACTGTTTTTTTTCCCATTCAGCCGAACGTTTAATACGGTGGAAAATATAGTTGTCGGCCGTTTTTTCTAAACGCACAGTTACTTTATGTGCATTTTCGACAGGGAAAGTATATTCTCCGTATTTAAAGTACAACTGGATTTGCGAAAGACCGCCATCTACATATAAAACCTTGATTACAGGCGTAGCCTCGAACTGTTCCGTCCTGATTTCGAAACCTTCTGCATACACATGGTGTTTCTCGATTAAAGGGGCAACAAATTTTTCGAAGTAGGTAGCTTCTGTTGTTTTCGGTATGGCAATAAAACGTTTATTTAAAAACGGTTGTAGTTTTTTTCCTTCAATATCCTGATCAAAAAAGTATAACACATCGTTCAGTAATAACCAGGCAGGTTTGTTGCTGATGATCTGCGCTTCTTTAAACATAAACTCAATCCGCAGGTTCTGGTATTTGATGGTTGGGAAATAACGTGTTTCAGTTTCATTTCTGCGGAAATGGAACAGGATGGATGCGGGCTCATCAGCAAGTTCGATTTTGCGTTCTACGGGCCAGCCATCTTTATCCATTACATAAAGCTCATTTTTAACCTTTAAGATTTCTAAAGCTTCGGCAAGTTTCTTTTCAATTTTAGGACGAACATTTTCATAAAACTTATCGTCGAAAATTTTGGTAAAGAATTCAGTAGGCCTGATTAATTTTTTGTAATACTTTTTGATCAGCGAATCCTGCTCAATATCATCTAAAATTTTGATCAGCTTATAATCGATGTCACTTAAGCAGGCATTAAACTCCTCTGCCGTGTGGGTAAAAATCCGTTGGTAGGTAAAAGAAAAGTCGCCCTGTGGATTAAGCTGAACTACGTGTGGCTCAATTAAATAGCCAAGGTACTCATGTTTGCACAAAGAGTACACCACTTTACAGGCTTTAGAACTATCGACACGTAACATTGATGGATATAAAATTTTTGTAAGCTAAGCCGCTTAAAAAACTTTAAACTTACAATATTTTGAGATTACATCAAAAGAACTGACCGTTTTTGGGATAAAAAATATATGGATTTTAAACCTGAGTTATTCTTATGATGTAAATACCTCTGGTTTACGCTCTGTAAATAACGGCAACCACTAATTATATTGGATATTTTATAAATAATTCTTAGGGTTAGCATTCTCATTTTAGGTAACTACAAAAAAAGGCATCCTGAAATTCAGGATGCCTTAAATGTGCTTGTTAATTTATGTTTATTTCCAGCCACCGCCTAATGCACGGTAAAGGTTAACAACCGACTGTAGTTTTTGCAATCGATCATTAATCCCGCTTAATTGAGCCGTTAACAAACTTTGTTCTGAAGTTAAAACATCAGTATAGTTAGTTGCTGAGCTATAACGCAATAACTCTTTGGTAAAATCTACCGCTTTGGTTAATGAGGCGATTTGTTTTGCCCTTGTTTCCTCTTTTTCTGCAGCAGTTTGATAAGCATACAATGCATTTGATACTTCCTGTCCGCCAGTTAACAGCGTTTGTTGAAAGTTGTAAAAAGCAATCTGTTGATTAGCTTCAGCTGTTTTGAGGCGGGCTTTGTTTGCTCCTCTTGCAAAAATTGGCTGCGTTAAACCTCCTACTAAATTATAGAAGATAGATTTGCTGAAGAAATCCTGTAATTGTAAGCTTGATAATCCGCCTGCTGCAGTAATCGTTAAAGCAGGGTAAAAGTAAGCTTTAGCTACATTGGTATTTTCAAAAGCTGATCTGAAACCAAATTCAGCAGCAATCACATCCGGACGGTTTTTTAACAATTGTGCAGAAACCCCGGTTTGTAAATTCGCATAAGGGGTTTGCTGATCTAAAGTGGTGCGGTTAATCATGTTTGGCGCTTTGGCAACCAAAACACTTAGTGCATTTTCGGCCTCTTTGATGCTTCTTTTTAAATCAGGCACAGTTACCTGAGCTGCATATAAATTGGCCTCACTTTGTACAACTGCGGCACCATTTACTACCGCTCCCTGTTTTAATTCCCTCATGGTTTCCACATCCTGCGTTCTAACCTTAATGGTTTGCTCCGTAATGGCCAATTGTTTGTCAAGTGCCAATAAAGTATAATAATTGTTGGCAATAGTGGCAATTAATTGTGTTTGAACAGCTCTTTTTGCGGCATCACTTTGTAATAAAGTTGCATATGCACCACGTTTTGCACTCGTCAATTTTCCCCATATATCAGCTTCCCAACTGGTACTTAGCTGTGCTTTATAGGTTTGAGTTTCTAAATTAATATTAATCCCGGGAGGAAAGTTTAAGGAGGCCTGCGATTGTTTATTATCCGTTACGTTTACATCAGCCTGTAGGCTTGGCAATAATGCCCCACGACTCTGTATTAGTGTTGCTTCGGCAATTTTAATACGCTCAATAGCCTGTTTAAGGTCCAAATTTTCATTTATCCCTTGTTGGATCAACGATTGTAAAGTGGTATCCGAAAATAATGTTTTCCACTGCAGATCTGCCATCGTAGTGGTATCTGTTGTACTATTATCGCGGTATAAACCTTCGCTTGTTACCTGGGGGCGTTCGTATTTTTTAGTTACGCAGGCACTCAGGGTAACAATGGCTAAACCGGTTAAAAGGGAATGCTTATATCTAAAATTCATTTTCTTAATTTTAATGTTTGCTGTTCGCAGTAGCCAATTCATATTCCTCTGGCGTTTGTTCATGGTCAATACCTTCGTTAAAAGGCGATTTATTACTGATGCGCTCCTGTAAGGATTGGAATATGATAAACAGAGCCGGAATTACGAAAACTCCAAATATTGTTCCGATCAACATACCCCCAACAGCACCTGTACCAATTGAAGTATTACCCGCTGCACCAACACCTGATGACAACATTAAAGGTAATAAACCAAGGATGAAGGCGAACGAGGTCATTAAAATCGGGCGTAAACGTGCTGTTGCACCATCAATTGCTGCGTTGGCTATGCTCATGCCTTTTCTTCTTCTATCTACCGCATATTCTACGATCAAAATGGCATTTTTGGCGAGTAGTCCCACAAGCATGATCAGGGTAATCTGCGTATAAATGTTATTATCTACACCGAAAATTTTGTCAAATACAAATACACCTGCTAAACCAACTGGTAAAGAGAATAATACTGCTAATGGTAAAATATAACTTTCGTATTGTGCAGCGAGTAAGAAATAAACAAAGATTACGCAAAGTAAGAAGATGAAGACCGTTTGACTTCCGCCAGCCATCTCCTCACGTGATAAACCAGAAAATTCGTAGCCGTAACCTGCCGGAAGATTTTTAACAGCCTCTTCCTGAACAGCCTTTAAAGCATCCCCTGAGCTATAGCCTGGATTTGGATTACCTGTTACCGCAATTGAAGTAAACAAATTGAAACGCGAAATGGCCTGTGGTCCGTATACTTTCGTTAACGTAATAAACTCTGATACCGGTGCCATTTGTCCAGCCGAATTTCTAACAAAAATGCGGGTCAACGTTTGCTCGTTTGCACGATACTGGGCATCTGCCTGGTACATTACCCTGAACTGTTTACCGAATTTATTAAAGTTTGATGCATAAACACCACCATAATAGCCCTGCATTACACCCAATACATCACTAACCGTTAACCCAGCCTGTTTAACCTTTGCCACATTTACATCAATCTGGTATTGTGGGAAATTTGGGTTAAAAGAGGTAGAAGCATATTGGATCTCAGGACGTTTACTCAAAGCTGCTAAAAATCCATTTCCAACTTCGTTGAATTTCTTAATATCTCCACCAGTTTTATCCTGCAACTGGAACTCAAAACCGCCACTGGTACCAAAACCCTGGATAGTTGGCGGAGCAAAGAAGATAATTTTAGCACCTTTAATGCCTGCTGTTTTTGCAAACAACTCGCCAATTATGGCTTTTACATCGCGGCCTTTACGTTCATCCCATGGGGTTAATCGCGAAATTACCATACCATACGAACTGCCCGAACCACTGATCATACTACGACCCACAACCCTTAAAGTGTTTTTAATTTCAGGTATTTTGTGTGCAATACTATCAATCTTTGCAATTACAATATTGGTTTCCTCTTGCGAAGTTCCTGCTGGTAATGAGATATCGCTCATGATGGTTCCCAAATCCTCATTTGGTACGAAACCTTTCGGCGTGGTGTTCATTGTCCAAACCAATACTACAGCAAAGAAGGCAATAGCCAATCCAACAATCCATTTTTTTCTGGAAAGAAAGCTTACCGATTTTTTATATTTCCCAGTTACGGCATCAAATGAAGTATTAAAAGCATCGTAAAAACGGTTTAAAAAGTTTTTAGATTTTTTGTGTTCTTCTTTGTGCGGTTTTAAGAATAAAGCACATAATGCCGGACTTAATGTTAAGGCGTTAATGGCCGATAAAATGATCGAAATGGCTAGTGTTAAACCAAACTGCTTGTAAAATACGCCAGATGATCCGGAGATAAAACTCACCGGGATAAACACGGCAGCCATCACCAAAGTGATCGAAATGATCGCTCCACTAATATCGTCCATGGCATCAATAGTTGCTTTTCTGGCATCTGTATAACCTTCATCCAGCTTGGCGTGCACGGCCTCTACTACTACAATCGCATCATCCACCACAATACCAATGGCAAGTACTAGGGCAAATAAGGTTAATAAGTTGATGGTAAATCCAAATAAACTCAGGAAGAAGAACGTTCCGATAATCGCCACCGGTACACTAATTGCCGGGATCAAGGTTGAACGGAAATCCTGTAAGAAGATAAACACTACAAGGAACACCAAAATAAATGCTTCGATCAGGGTGTGAAGCACTTTTTCTATCGATGCATCCAAAAAGTCGTTTACGTTAACCAAAGTTGAGTAATGCACCCCTTTTGGAAAAGATTTTTGAGCTTCATCAAGGGTTTTGATAGAGTTTTCGATCACCTCTTTTGCATTTGAACCTGCTGTTTGGTTAATCGCAATACCCAAAGCCTGTTTTCCGTTAAATTTAACCGAACTGGCATAACTCTGTGCACCTAATTCGATCCTTGCAATATCTTTTAAACGGAGAATCTGACCGTTATCGGTGGTACGGATAATAATATTACCAAACTGGGCCTCATCTTTTAACCTACCCGTGTATTTTAAGGTATATTGAAATGCCTGATCGCCAAGTTCTCCGAATTGACCTGGAGCGGCCTCCACATTCTGATCGGCTAGGGCAACGTTAATATCGTTAGGAACCAATCCGTAGGTTGCCATCACATCAGGTTTTAGCCAGATACGCATGGTATAATCCAACGTTCCGAATGCACTTGCATCACCCACACCATTGATCCGTTTAATCTGAGGGATGATATTGATGTTTGCATAGTTTTGTAAAAACTTCTGATCGTAAGAAGGGTCATCGCTATATAAACCAAAGATCAGTACGTTACTAGCCTGTCTTTTAGCTGTAATTACCCCAGATTTGGTAACCTCTGCAGGTAATAAACTGGTTGCACGCGCCACCCTGTTCTGTACGTTTACCGCTGCAAGATCGGGGTTGGTACCCAGCTTAAAGTTTACGGTAATGGTTGCGGTACCATCGTTACTGGCACTGGAGGTCATGTAGGTCATGTCTTCCACACCATTGATCTGCTCTTCCAGCGGAACAACAACGCTATTCATTACCACATCGGCATTTGCACCTTGGTAAGAAGTAGAAACCTGCACCGTTGGTGGGGCAATTTCCGGATATTGTGAAACCGGCAACGTAGCTAAACCTAAAACACCGAGTATAACGATGATGATGGATATAACCGTTGATAAAACCGGTCTTTCTATAAATTTCTTAAACATAATTAATATTGATTACACTGCAATAGTGTGATTGGCAACATGATATTGTTATTTCTTGATATCAGCATAAACTGAATCGGCACTTTTCTCTTCAGGTTTAATTTTCGTTCCGTCTTTTAAGGATTGGAAACCCTCCAAAACAACTTTATCTCCAGCTTTAAGTCCTTTAGTTACTACATAGAATTTGCCTTTGGCCAAATCCATAATCTCAATTTCGGTGTTAATGGCTTTAGCAGAATCGCCCAAAATGTAAACGAATTTTTTGCCCTGCAAATCAATAGTCGATTTCTGAGGAATTAAAATTGCATTCTCAATGTGCTGAGGAATCCTTACAGAAGCACTTGCGCCATTTTTTAATAAAGAAGTAGGGTTGGGGAAGGTTGCTCTTAAACTTGCAGAACCTGTGCTGGTGTTAATCTGTCCGTTGATGGATTCGATTTTACCATTTTGTGCATAAATTGTTCCATCAGCAAGCACCAAACTCACAGCTGGGATGTTTTTCATCTGCTGGGCCAAAGTGTTCCCTTTATAGGTTTTAGAAAAATCTAAAAGCTGTTTCTCATTTAAAGAAAAGTAAGCATAAACCTTTGAGGTGTTAGAAACTGTTGTTAAAGGTTGTGTACTGGTACTGCTCACCAAACTTCCATTTCTGAAAGGAATACTTCCAACTACGCCGTCAACAGGACTTTTAACAGAAGTATAACCTAAGTTAACCTGCGCATTTACCAATTCGGCTTTTGCCTGTGCCAATGATGCTTTTCTGCTTTGAAGTGTTAATTGAGCAGCATCAAGATCGTACTTGCTAATAATGTCTTTTTCTACCAAAGGTCTGGTTTTATTTACGGTTAACTGGGCAGCATTAACATCTGCTTCTGCACTACTGATTGCCGCTCTTGCTGTCCGCACCTGTTGTTCATATTGTGGTGCATTAATGGTGAAAAGTAACTGACCTTTTTTAACCACTGCACCCTCATCTACAAAAATCTTTTCGATAAAGCCGTCAACTTTTGGGCGGATGTCGATATTTTGGATACCTTCAATCGTTGCCGGGTAATCAGAATCTAAAGTGGTGTTTTGTGTATTTACGGTAAAAACCGGGTAAGCTTGTGGACCAGCTGCTGCTGCAGCTGCGGCTTTTTTAGCAGCATCGTTGTTTCCGCAGGATGCTAAGAGCATACCCATGCTCATGCTAAAAAAGAGAGTTGTTACTTTTCTCATGGACTATTTCTGTGTGTGTATAAATTTGAATTTCCGGAATTAAGAGCGTCGTCAAAACTTAGGACTTCAATTTCCGCAAATAATTGTCCAAAAATAGCGCCTAACCAAAAATAAATCTGTCCAAATTCTGTCATTTAATCAATCGATTGATTTATTTCATGTTCTGAACTGCGCTTGTCTTGCTTTAAATTGCTGTTTTTTAGATTTTTAAGTATTATTTTTAACCAGAAATGAATGTGTAAATATCTTGAGACAGATGTTAAATGCTGTTAAAATTGCTTGTTATAACGCAATTTTTAAACGATTAATCCTGTTTGTTTTAACAAACAAAAAGCGTTAGTAGTGTATGTTTTACACTAGATATTTGGATTACGAGTAAACTTAAAAGGTTTATAAAAAACGACTACTCCACTTCGCCTTCAAAAACCAATTTGGCCGGGCCACATAAAAATACATTGGTAAATTCCTTACCATCATAATCAAATTCTATTTTAATATCGCCACCCAAAACTTTAATAGCAGTTTTAATATGACCGGTTTGGTCTTTGTGTTTTGCCATAGCCATGGCCACCGCTGTTACGCCGGTGCCACATGCATAGGTTTCATCTTCAACCCCGCGTTCGTAAGTACGAACAAATAAATGATCACCTTTATCTTCAACAAAGTTTACATTTATACCTTTTTCTGCATAAGTTGTATTGTAACGTATGTTCTTTCCTTCCGTAAAAACGTCAAAATCTTTTAAATCACCTTGCAGAGCAACATAATGTGGCGAACCCGTATTCAATACGTAAGCTTCGCTATCTTTGGTAATGGTATCTACATCAATCATTTGTAAATCAACCCATTCTCCATTTTCTGAAATTCTGGCATAATGAGGACCATCTACTGCCAAAAAGTTTGTTTCCTGGTCGATAATGCCAAGCTGTTTGGCAAAGGCAACGATGCATCTGCCACCATTTCCGCACATGCTGCCGAGTTCACCATCTGCGTTAAAATAATGCATTTCAAAATCATAATTCTCGTGCTTTGTAATGAACATTAATCCGTCGGCGCCAATGCCAAATCTTCTATGGCACAGTTGTTCAACTAGCTGATTGTCAATATTTTTTAACGGACTGTTAGTGTGGTCTATTAAAATGAAATCGTTGCCTGCGCCCTGGTATTTATAAAAATTAATTTTCATGAAAGCTTCATTTTTTAATGCAATATTTGAGTTGCAAAAGGTAATAAGCGGATTGTGTTTTTTAATTTAACATTTTTTAACACAAAACTAAGTGCTTTGAGGATACAAATATCGTTTATATGGTATTAAATTTGAATAAACTTGCTAAAGAAAATTTAAGCAGATAAAAACTGCTGGAGCATCCTGCTTAAATCAAAATGAAAAACGCTCCCGCAAACAATAACATTTAACAAATGAATATTATAAGCTAAACCATTAGCTAGCAAATTAGTTTATAATAAATCATGGCTTTAAAAAACAATATACAGACAAATGAAACCATTAAAAGCTAACAATTTTAAAGCAATACTTAGCTTTTAATAGCTTCATGACCATTAACAAACAATATACAGAAACATGAAAAAAATATTAGGAATTACCGTGTTGGCTGCTTTTATAGGTGGGGCAGCAGCAATTGGAGGTTACAAATTATTTGAGCGTAACCAAACAGGCAGTACCATTACCGAAAAACAGAATTTGTATTTCGCCAATAATCCACTAAAAGTATCATCAGCAGGTGCTACAGATTTTACACAGGCCGCAGCAGCAGTTGCGCCAGGTGTGGTTCACATTAAAACAACTTACGCGGCATCGAAAGGGCAGGGTTCTTCTTCTCCTTTTGATATGATGGAAGATTTCTTCGGCGGCGGTGGCCGCCAGATGCAGCGTCAGCCAAGGGCTGCGTCAGGTTCCGGTGTAATTATTAGTCAGGATGGTTATATCGTTACCAACAACCACGTAGTAGAAAATGCAGAGAAGGTTGAGGTGGTTTTAACAGATAGGCGTAAAGTAGAAGCAAAAGTAATTGGCCGTGATCCGAATACGGATTTAGCATTAATTAAAGTAAATGCAACGGGTTTGCCAGTCGTAAAAATGGGTAACTCAGATAATGTGCAGGTTGGAGAATGGGTATTAGCTGTAGGTTTTCCTTTAGATTTAAATACAACAGTAACAGCTGGTATTGTAAGTGCTAAAAATCGTAGTATTGGTATTATTGGTCGTGAGCAACAAGGCAATGAAATTACAGAAGAGGAATACCGCGAATACCAACGTACCGGGAAAAGACCAGATCGTCCGGCAAATACCAGTATCGAATCATTTATCCAAACAGATGCGGCCATTAACCCTGGTAACAGCGGCGGTGCCCTTGTAAATGCAAATGGTGAATTGGTAGGTATTAATTCAGCAATTGCTTCACAAAGCGGTTATAACCAAGGTTATGGATTCGCAATCCCAGTTAACTTAGCCCGTAAAATTGTTGACGATTTTATGAAATATGGCTCAGTTAAACGTGGTTACATTGGCGTTAACTTTGTACCGTTAAGTGGTGAGGAAAAACCTGAAGGTATTAAAACCAACGAAATCAGTGGTTTATATGTGAATGATGTGGTTGCTGGCGGCGGTGCTGCTGCTGCGGGCATTAAATCAGGCGACGTAATTAAAAAAGTTGATGGTGTGGTAATCAACGATTCACCTGATCTTCAGGAAAGAGTTGGTCGTTTAAACCCTGGCGATAAAGTTAAATTAACTGTACTGCGTAATGGTGCCTTGAAAGACTATACGGTTACCCTTAAAGGCGAAGCCAGTGTAGGTTTAACTGCAAATAATAATACAAGTAAAGGTGCCGAAGTAAGTAAATTGGGCGCAACTTTCGCTCCGGCTACTCAAGCGCAGAAATCGAAATATGGCATTAACAGTGGTGTGGTTGTAACATCAGTTACCACTGGAAAAGCTTTCGACAATATTGGGGTGGAAAAAGGTTTAATTATTACCAAAGTAAATGGACAACCTGTAAATTCTGTGGCCGATGTTCAAAAGGCATTGCCTTTAGGAAGAAACAATATGGTTAGCATTTCTGGTGTTGGTGAGCAAGGTTCATACAACTATAGTTTCCCTGCACAATAATTATTTTTAATAAATAGCTTAAAAGGCTTCCCGGATTTAATCCTGGGAAGCCTTTTTTTAGTCTTGTTTTATAGGTTTGTGATTAGCATGGCAAGCGTCTGCACATTCTTCGCAGGCCACCGCACATTGTCTGCAGTGCTCATGGTCATGTTTGCTACATTCAGCCGCACAAAGCCTGCATATTTCTTCGCAAAGTAGTAGATATTGGTGGCCAATAACTGAATCTCTTTGTAGCAATCTGGCTGCCTGGGTACAGATATCCGCACAATCCCTGTCGAGTTTAATACAATCAATCATCATGTTGATATCTTCTTCTTTTAAACAGGATGATGCGCAATGTTCGCAAGCTAAAGCGCAATCCAATAAAGCCTGGATCAAAGCATGGTTGTTTCTCGTTTCCATATCGGTAGTTATTTTAGTTATAAATGTTTTGTATAGTAATAACCTGCTGGAAATTAAACTGTTTTTAAAAAATGAATTGAGGAGTTTTAGTTTGATCTAATGGTCTGTGTCCCACAGACCATCTTGTTATATCTTTTTTGCCACGGATGAACGCCAATTAAGATGGAGAATTTATTATCCTGAATGTTAGGTCTGTGTCCATCGGATATAGATTCTTCACTACGTTCAGAATGACAATTGATTTGGTTGTAGTGTAAAGGTTATTTGTTAAAATATCTTAAATCTTTGTTGGTCAGCAACGTTTCTTATACGTTAACTAATATTCATCCGTTTTTCATAATCAAGATTTAGTTTCGCTACTACCGATTGATAATCAACGTTTACCGATACGCTAAATTATTTTTTTATAGTTTCATTTGAATCAGCAACAAAAACCGAATATTATGGCTTTAGCTAACATTAACCTAAGTGTAAAACAATATTTCAATTTCATGTGCAGAACGGATTTTGAAAGGCGGATATTTCATGATACTTACAAAGAATTTCAAAAAAGATCCAAAATATATAGCTTGGATCAACACCTGCATACCTTTTCTCAGATGCAGCAAGCGAATGAAAAGGCAAACACGCTAAATCAAAAACTTCAGTATTCAGTTATGGAAAGCATTGCAGCATTAGAACATAAAATACCTGTTTTAAACGATCTCGAAGATCATCCGGTCCTTTTCGATTGTGCCGAATTACATATTTATAATTCTGATCTGTTAAATAAAGCAGCGCATATAGTTTCGATTACCTATACAAGTCCGGATTTAATTTTACACGAAATCGTTGGTGATTTGCTAATCTTAAGCTATACTGCCAAAGCCCACGAAACATTAGTTGTAAAAATTACAGAAAACCTGATGGTGAATTATCAGCAGCGCGAAAGTCTTGTTTATAGTTAAATTTAAGCTCGGTTGCTATAAGGTAACTTTTGGTTCTGGATTTTCAATGTTATTCATCAATAATTAACAGTCGGAACAAAGTAGTTCATTTTGTTGTTTATGTTTTTTTTACGCAGAAAAGCGATTGGATAAGGCCTGTTTTGAACATATTTTATGGATAAAACCGGGTGGTACATCAAAAATTAATGGATTAAATTTGGCCGCTAATAGGGCTTAAAAGGCAAATAGTCAATGTATTTAGTATATATTCTACAATAAAAAAAATAAAAAATTGATTTATAGGTATTTAACTCTATCTTTGGTTCAAATTAAAATACAATATAATGCAACAAGGAACAGTAAAATTTTTTAATGAAACTAAAGGTTTCGGATTTATCACTCCATCTAATGGCGATGCCGAAATTTTTGTTCATGCTTCAGGCTTAATCGATAACATTCGCGAGAATGATACCGTAAACTACGATGTAGAAGAAGGTAGAAAAGGCCTAAACGCGGTAAATGTTAAAGTAGCTTAAGAAAACTCGAACACATAAATCGTAAAAAGTTCCGATGAAAATCGGGACTTTTTTTTATGCCATTATTTTTTGAAAAGTTAAGTCTTCCTGTTATCTAATTTTTCACCATTAAGAAATTAAGATAGTTAGAGGATATTTGTTATTTAGTATTAGAATAAGTTCTCAATACCAGTTTATTTTTATTCATCCCGTAATCATGCATACTTAAAAGTTAGCGTTGAAAGCATGTTTCAACTAAATTAAATAGGGAATGACTAAAAAAGAGGTTACGCAGTTATCCTATGAGATAACAGGATTCGCAATTAAAGTTCATAAAATCTTAGGTCCAGGTTTATTGGAAAGTATATATGAACGGTGCTTAAATATGAGCTGGAAAAAAACGGATATACTGTTGCTCAACAATTTGTGCTTTCGGTAGTGTATGATGAATTGGAAATGGATTTAGATTTACGGCCGGATCTATTTGTCAATAATTGTGTTGTGATAGAAATAAAAGCGATATCGAATGTTCTACCTGTTCATCGTGCACAACTCCAAACCTATATGAAGCTTCTTAATGCCCCGCAGTGATTATTGATTAATTTTTTCACAGAGAATATTACAAAAAGCATTATACCTATAGTAAATGAATATTTCAGTGTTTTACCAGATAGATAACTTTAACAATCTTTTACACTCTACTTAAATGCTCTTAATTCCTTAATGGTTAAAAAACGTTAGGGCATGCCGAACATTACCAATCCTAAGAAGCGAAACCTTAAATAATCTCCTATTCTTTCGATTAATTCCGAATATGCTTTAGAATGTTTCTAAATAAATGTTTTATCGCTGTTTTGTCATAATCGTTTATAAATTAAACTCATAATTAGATACTTTTGCAAGAAATTTAGATATAAATCCTAATCAAATGAGTGGTTTCGGAAATGCGTTTTCTTCATCAATAGGGAAGAAATTCATAATGGGTATTACAGGTTTGTTCCTGATACTTTTTTTAATTGTACACTGCGGTATTAATGCTTTAATTTTTATTAGCGACGGTGGTTTGACATTTAACGTAGGCGCACATTTTATGGCCACCAACTGGATTATCCGGGCTGGCGAGATTGTGTTATTTATTGGTTTGCTTGCACACATTTTTCAGGCTTTACGTTTAACATTGCAAAATCAGAAAGCACGTCCGGTTAAGTATGCCGTAAACGATGGTAAGGCAAACAGTAAATGGTACAGCCGTTCTATGGGCTTGCTAGGTACGCTTTTGCTGATCTTTTTGGTGGTTCACCTGAAAGATTTTTGGGTAGTTTCCCGTTTTACAGGCATCCCAACAGTTGATGCCAACGGACATGAAGATCTTTATGCGGTAATGAAAGAAAAATTTCAGGATCCGGTAAGGGTTGCCGTATATATTTTGGCTATGTTTTCTTTATGCTATCACTTATTGCATGGTTTTGCTTCTGCATTCCAAACATTAGGATGGAACCACTCAAAATATAATGGTATAATTAAAGGAGCTGGCGTTTGGTATTCGATTATTATTTCGATCCTTTTCGCAGCCATGCCGATTGCAGTTTATTTCGGTCTTATTCAATAATTTTTAGCACAAAAGATATGTCAGATATTAATTCAAATATTCCAGAAGGCGAATTAACCAGCAAATGGACAAAATATAAGTCTTCTGTGCCTTTGGTAAACCCATCGAACAAAAGAACTATTGAAGTAATCATTGTAGGTTCGGGTTTAGCAGGTGCTTCGGCAGCGGCTACTTTAGCCGAGATGGGTTACAAAGTAAAATGTTTCTGCTTCCAGGATTCACCACGTAGGGCACACTCAATCGCTGCTCAGGGTGGTATTAATGCAGCAAAAAACTATCAGAATGATGGTGATAGCGTTTATCGCCTTTTCTATGATACGATTAAAGGTGGCGATTACCGCGCCCGCGAAGCCAATGTGCATCGTTTGGCCGAAGTAAGTGCTAATATTATAGATCAATGTGTGGCACAAGGTGTGCCTTTGGCCCGTGAGTATGGTGGCTTGTTAGATAACCGTTCATTCGGTGGTACACAGGTACAACGTACTTTTTATGCCGCTGGTCAAACTGGTCAACAGTTATTATTAGGTGCATATTCTGCGCTTGAACGCCAGATTGGTATGGGTAAAGTAGAAATGTATACCCGCCACGAAATGCTTGAGGTTGTTAAAATCGATGGCAAAGCACGTGGTATTATTGCACGTAACTTAATTACAGGAGAAATCGAACGTCATTTTGGTCATGCAGTGGTATTGGGAACAGGTGGTTACGGAAACGTATTCTATCTGTCTACCAACGCGATGGGAAGTAACGTTACAGCGGCCTGGAAAGCGCACAAACAAGGTGCTTATTTTGCAAACCCTTGTTATACGCAGATCCACCCAACCTGTATCCCGGTTTCTGGAGATCACCAGTCTAAATTAACCCTGATGTCGGAATCATTACGTAACGATGGACGTATCTGGGTGCCTAAAAAGAAAGATGATAACCGCAAAGCTTCAGAAATTCCTGAAGATGAAAGAGATTATTATTTAGAGCGTCGTTATCCTGCTTTTGGTAACCTGGTTCCTCGTGATGTGGCTTCCCGTGCAGCTAAAGAGCGTTGTGATGCAGGTTATGGAGTAGGTGCTTCTAAATTGGCAGTATATTTAGATTTTAAAGCAAATACAGAACGCTACGGAAAAATCGAAGCTTCTAAAGCAGGTAACCACAATCCTGACAAAGAAACCTGCATGCGCTTAGGTACTGCGGTAATTAAGGAAAAATATGGTAACCTGTTCGATATGTATGCGCAGATTACAGGTGAAAACCCTTATGAAACCCCAATGCGTATTTATCCTGCAGTTCACTATACCATGGGTGGTTTATGGGTTGATTATAACCTGATGACCTCTGTACCTGGTTTATATTGTACAGGTGAGGCTAACTTCTCAGATCATGGTGCTAACCGTTTAGGTGCATCTGCTTTGATGCAGGGTTTGGCTGATGGTTATTTCGTTCTTCCTTATACTATTGGATCTTACTTGTCCAAAGAAATTTCGGTAAAAGCAATTCCTACTGATCACCCTGCCTTTGCAGAGGCTGAAGCTAGAGCAGTAGGCATTTTAAATACACTGATCAATATTAAAGGAACTAAGTCGGTAGATCATTTCCACAAACGTTTAGGCCACATTATGTGGGAGAAATGTGGTATGGCCCGTAACGAAAAAGGCTTAAATGAAGCAATTCAGGAAATTAGAGCACTACGCGCTGAGTTTTGGAGCGATGTTCGTGTACCTGGAACAGCTGATGAGTTAAATACCGAACTCGAAAAAGCAGGTCGTGTAGCTGATTTTATCGAACTGGGCGAGTTGATGTGCATTGATGCTTTAAACCGTAACGAAAGTTGTGGTGGTCACTTCCGTGAAGAGTATCAGACAGAAGAAGGTGAAGCATTACGTGATGATGAGAACTATGCTTACGTAGCCGCCTGGGAATTTAAAGAAGGTGTAAACTTCGAACTTCACAAAGAAGAATTGAAGTTTGAAAATATTAAAGTTGCACAAAGAAGTTATAAATAGTAGCAAGATGGTAAGTATCAAGTATCAAGACTTGAATTAAATCTTGATACTTGGTTCTCATTACTTGATACTTAAATCTCAATATCATGAGTACAGGAAATATGAACTTAACGCTAAAAGTTTGGCGTCAAAAAAATAACAATACCAAAGGTGCTTTGGTAGATTATAAATTGGCCGATATTTCACCGGATATGTCTTTCTTAGAGATGTTCGATGTATTAAACGAACAATTAATTAACAAAGGTGAAGAACCAGTTGTATTTGACCACGATTGCCGCGAAGGGATCTGCGGAATGTGCTCGATGTTTATCAATGGGCGTCCACACGGGCCAAAAGATCTGGTTACTACCTGTCAGTTGCACATGCGTTCATTCAAAGATGGCGATACCATCGTTGTTGAGCCATGGAGAGCAGCTGCTTTTCCGGTAATAAAAGACTTAACCGTAGATCGTTCTGCATTTGATAGAGTTATTGCTGCTGGTGGTTTTATTTCGGTAAATACAGGTAATGCACAAGATGCCAATAACTTACCAATTCCTAAAATGCAGGCAGATGCAGCTTTCGAAGCGGCAGCTTGTATTGGTTGTGGTGCTTGTGTGGCCACTTGCAAAAATGCTTCAGCAATGTTATTCGTTTCCGCGAAGATCTCTCAGTTGGCGTTATTGCCGCAAGGCCAGCCAGAGCGTTACCGTAGGGTACAAAGCATGGTTGCACAGATGGATGCTGAAGGTTTTGGTAACTGTACGAATACTGGTGCTTGCGAGGCCGAATGTCCTAAAGGAATCTCTTTAGAAAACATCGCTCGTATGAACCGTGATTTTGCATCTGCAAAATTTATTTCAGAAGAAACCATTTAAAAATATACTGTGCACCTGGCTTAAGTGCCGGGTTCTTAAGCCTCCACATTGTGGGGGCTTTTTAGTTTACCAATTCATAGCCGCTAGGGGTACTATCATATTCCTTACTTTATCAGATGGAAATATGCGAATTAATATTTAATGGTTTATTCGTAACCTGGTGATTAACACTGATACATATTTAACATTCGCCAACTGTTATGAAAACATATGAAACTTTAGGTTTGAAAATCGAAAGCTTATATAATCAGATTGACTCAAAATAAAAGTTTGTGAAAGTGGCAATAATCTTATGTTTGCATATTAAATTTTTGCGTATTTGGAAATTTTATTCTGTAATATTTGTATATACATTAAAATTTTTCTAAATTTAGTCTTCCGAGACAGGAGAGAAAACATAAAACCCCGGCAATTTTGCTGGGGTTTTGTGCGTTTAAGCCAATTGCCAATTTCGGATTTACTTCATACTAAAGTTAATATTGATATTGTATTTCACACGAACAGGTTTTCCATTTAACAACCCAGGATTCCATCTTGGCGATTTGTTCAATACTCTTAAGGCTTCGTCATCCGTTTCTTTTGTGAGGCCTTTGGTAATTTGAATATCTGTTAGCGCCCCATTTTTCTCTACTACAAAAGAAGCAAATACTTTTCCCTGTGTGCTATTTTTCTTTGCTACTTCCGGATACTTAATCTCGCGACCTAAGAATTCATAAAATTTCTTAATGCCTCCAGGATAATCGGGTACCTTTTCCAGGGAGGTAAAATCATAAATTTTGTTTGAATTGTCTTGTGCTTTTGCTTGATTTAAGCACATAGCGATGCCCGTTAGGGCTAAAAAAATTAGCTTTCTCATTGTTTTTTTTGTTAAAATATTGATTATTTAGTTTTTCCTGGGAGTTGCTTTTGGTTTTTTGCTGGTAATAATCACCACTCCATTTTTGCCCTTATCACCATGTAAAGTTATAGCAGATGAATCCTTTAGCACTTCTATTGACTCGATAGACTCCTGATCCAAATTGTTTATTCCTGAAACTTCTTTCCCATCAACAATATAAAGTGGCTTTGCCTTAGGGTCAAAATCTCTTTTCAATAAGTACCTTACCTTTTTGGGCATATCACTATTAGGTATTGATGGGCTCACGCTAAATTCTGATACTTTCCCCTTTAACTTGGGATCGCTAGTTTTGATCGGAGCGGTTTTAAGTCCATAATTATTACTCAGAGAACCATTTTTGGTTTTAACCTCTATTACACCTGCAAAACCATCTGCGCCATACCGCGCTGTTGCTAAACTATCTTTTAAGATATTTACAGCTTCGATGTTATTGGGATCAACATTGCTAAGTGATGATGTGCCTCTTAAATATTGTTTGTTCCCATCAATTACAATTAAAGGTTCAGTACCTAATGTTGAGAGTCCCCTGGGTGTAACTTTAGGTGTTCTGGTACTATCTGCCTTTTGGGCAAAACCGGCTAAACTAAAGCCCATCAGCATGGTAAATATGATTACGTTTTTCATATTAAATTTTAGTTAAAATTTTCTTTTGAGTTCGAAAAAATTAGTGTTCTTATCTATCGAAAGCTCTTTTGAGTTAAGTGGCCTGAAAACATTGCTTTTTGCGCCTTTGCTGGTAACTAAAATTACACCACCCCTGGCTTTTGGCCCGTATAGATTCATTGCAGTTTGATCTTTTAATACTTCTATTGATTCGATACTGTTTGGGTTTATGGTATTCAACTGACTGTTATCTGATAATTTAACGCCATCTACAATGATTAGCGCATTAAGAGTTTTACCATCTTTTAATCTGATCTTGTCGGCGGGAATGCTACTTGTTTTAGTGTCTTTTATAGGTACAGGGTCGTTGAGTTTGAAATTAACGTTAATATTATATTTAACTCTTACGGCTAAGCCATTCCGGATGCCTGGGTTCCACTTTGGCGATTCTTTTATAACCCTCATTGCTTCTTCGTCTGTACCACTTCCTAAACCCCGGGTAATTTGGACATCTGTTAATGAACCATCCTTCTCAACTAAAAAACTGAGGAAAACTTTACCTTGCACATTATTATCCAGCGCCATCTTCGGATATTTAATGCTGCCACCCAGATATTTATAAAATTGGGTTATACCACCCGGAAATTCCGGCTGTTTATCAATCGAAACGAAATCATATACTTTATCTGTATTTTCAGATTTAATGACATTGGTATCTGCACCAGTAGTTTTAGGAAGATAAGACATGATATTAATCCTGTTCAGATTTACATATTCGCCAGATTTAGGTAACAATTTATTCCTGAACGCTTTTGAAGATTCTGGAATTCTAAAGCTAACCGTTAAAGCATATTTACCATCAGCTACAGTTTTAAATCCTTTATAAGATAAAATTGCTTTCATCACTTCTTCATCACAGCCAGCGCCTAGTTCTACATTTGATGTAACATTGGTAACTCTACCACCTTTTAAATTAAACCTTATCTGGGCATTTCCCTGAATCTGATCGCTATTGGCTGCAGTTGGGTATTTGATGTGCCTGCCTAGAAACTGATAAAATCCTGTCCAGTTTGGATCTGTTTTGCCATCAACCGAAATTTTAGGTGCTATAGTTATCTTCTCTGGAGCTGTAACCATGTTTTCAACCAGTTCAATCGGCTTATCCATAGGAATTTGATCGGTAATGGACAACAATTTCTCGTTTTTACGAACAGTAGCCGATGAAAATACAATGAGAAGGGCAAATAGCGGAATAAAGATTCCATACTTCATAATCGCGATCTTTTTAGATCGCTCCTTATGAAGCATGAAAATTCTTTTTTTGATCAATGATTTTTCTAAGAAGCCATTTGTTAAGGTATTTGGTGAAATACCAAATGACTTGCTCAATAACAACATGGCATATTCAGCTTTATCACCCTGAAATTCGGCTGCAAGTTCATCCGCTAAAAATTCGTGGATATTTTTAATGGCTTTCTTATAAAGATAAATCACAGGGTTTAACCAGGTAATAATCCCTATAATCTCGAAAAATAAAACATCCAGGGTATGCCATTGTTTGATGTGTGCTTCTTCATGAATATCAATCACATCCATTTGTGGTAATTCCTGATCAATTACTTTTTTGCCAAAAAAAGAGAAAGCTGAGCCAGCTTTATTTATAGTAATAAGTTTTTTAACTGCTAATAAATTAAATACCAATCTACCTAAGAAGAAAAAAATACCTGCGCAATAAATGTAAACGAATGCATTTCCCCAATTAAAACCAGTGTTACGTTCTGTTACAGTTGTTGCCTGTGCTAATACAGCTTCCCAATTAACTGAAGTATAAACCTGTTGCGCTGCCTTCTGTTCCGTAAGCCATTCTAAACGGATAAATGGTATGCAGAGGGATAATGCACCCGCAGATATTAAATAAATGCGGTTTAAAGTAAAATAGGTCTCCTTATCTAACAGTAATTTGTAAAAACCGAAAAAAACAATTAAGTATAAGTTCACCTGTAATAGGTAGTGGGCAAAACTCATTTTGGCTTATGTTTAATTTTATTAATCATTTTTAAAATTTCATCAACATCACTTAAATCCAGTTTTTCTTCTTTAACGAAGAAAGAAAACATACTCTCTACTGAATTTTCAAAGTAATTGCCTAACAATTTTTCTGTTGCGTGGCGCTTGTACTCTTCTTTACTGATTAAAGGGTAATACTGATGAGCCTTACCAAAGGCTTCGTGACCAATAAAACCTTTGGTTTCTAAAATTCTAATAATTGTTGATACGGTATTGTAAGCCGGTTTAGGAAGGGGTAGTTCATCAATAACCTCTTTAACGAATGCCTTTTCCAACTGCCATAAAACCTGCATAATCTGCTCTTCGGCTTTGGTTAAATCTTTAATTTCCATAATAGTTAATAATAATAATAAGGATGATGGCAAATGAATTGCCTTAACTAAAGTTAAAACTAATTAGTTAGTTATCCAAATTTTATTTAATAATTATTTGAAAAGTAAATTCAGTGCAAATTTCTTTTACTTAGGGATTATTCTTTACAAATAAATTGCAGAATTTTTAATCGTATTTACCTGTAATACAATGATTTGATTATTGTTTACGCTAGATGTTAATCAGGTTGTTTTTGATGCCATATACCACTAATCCGGTGCGCGACTTCATGTTTAGTTTAGCAAAAAGAGATTCCCTATAGTTGTCAACGGTACGCGGACTGACATTCATGAGGTCAGCAATTTCTTTATAGGTAAGCTCAGTGCTGCAATGTTGCAGAAACGTAAGTTCTCTGTCAGAAAATGTTGGTTTAATTCCATTGTCTTTTAAAGCCACCAAAAGCCTGCCTGATACGAGCTCATTTACATAGAACCCTTTATCTATGATTACTTTAATTGCCCTTAATAAATCAGACGGGGTAGATTCTTTCAGCATATAACCTCCGGCGCCAGCTTTGAGCATCCCAATTATTGCTTTTTCATCTTCGAGCATGCTTAGTGCAAGTACGTGAACATTTGGATGGTTGGCTTTAACCCATTTGGTGGCGGCAAAACCATCCATTACAGGCATGTTAATATCCATTAAAATAAGCTGAACTTCAGCATGCTGATTAATTTTAGTTTGAAGATCGATTCCGTTCATGGCTTCGAACATAACTTCTATTTCATCAAATTCTGCTAATAAACTAGCTAATCCGGAGCGGAAGAGGGTGTGGTCATCAACAATTGCAATAGAAATACTTTGGTTCTGCATAATTAAGGGTAGGGGATTTCAATTGAAATAGATGTGCCTTCGCCAGGCACCGAATTTAGTGCTAATTTTCCATTGATCATCTCAATTCTTTTATAAATTGAATTTAGCCCCATTCCCGATTTTTTAGTTTTAATCATATCTGAATCAAAGCCTATACCATCCTCACTCACCTTTAAATGTAAAGCACTATTCTCGAGATAAGAATCGATTTGTATATATTTTGCCTGAGCATGTTTGATAATATTATTGATAATTTCCTGCAATAAACGAAGAATGATCAGATCCTTATCAGGAGATGTGATCTGAAGATCTACCAATTGGTTATTAACTTTTAGCTCATATGTTCCTGCTTTATTAAGCCAGTTAATTTCCTGATCTATCGCATGGCCAATGCCATTTTCTACCAGTTGTTCTCCATGTAACAGCTTGGCCAGTTCCCTTAATTCTTTGATGGATTTGCTAACAAGTATTAATGAATTATCGATTTTCTTTTTGGCCTTTTCCCCATCATTTAAATTTATAGAGTTTAAGGTGAGTGTGGTAAGACTCAGCAACTGGCCAACATTATCATGTAATTCTGTTGCTATACTTTGCATTGTTTGATCTTGCACTTCAATGCGGGTTTGAAGCATTTCGGACTCAAATTTTTGCTGCATATGCTGCTTTTCCAGAAAATGGTTCTTTTTATGCCGGTTGTAAGATCTGATATATAAAATCAAAAATGCCGGCATCAGTAAGAATACCAATGTGGAAACGGCAACTAAGAGTGCAATTTTCGCTGTTTCATTCTGCATATAAACGAATATACCCAAAGGCTATATAAAATAAGGTTTAACAATACGTAAATACAATATCTTAATGTTGCAACACCTATAATTTTTACTGTGAATAAGCCGTCAAAAATATTCGACATCGTGCTTCCGAAATAATAAAACAGTACACCTGTTACCCACCAAAATTCAGGGTGGGTTTTGATATTGAAAAATTTTTCATCTTTTAATAACAGGTAATAATAGTAAAGGCAATAAAGGGTGAAAAATACAGACATTACGCTAATGGTAAGTGTATTTGCATCGGTAAAAGGATGCGTAAAAAGAAAAATAAAATAGGTAAGGTAAACCAAACCCGAACCTATTAAAAAAATAGGTTTCGGGTTAGTGTATTCTTTTAAACAACAATAAAGGCCATATAAAATGGTACTACTTTCGAATATTAAAAAAATATTAAAAAGCCATAAATTGTGTATGTGTTTCGAAGCAAGATAAGTAGCATAAAGTTCTGTACCCAAAGCAATAGCAATGTAGCAGGTGATTACCTTCCAAAAAACCTTCCTGTCTTTCCAAACCAACAAGATTGCGCTGGTTAAACAGATAATCTCCGATATAACTATGGGCGATACGTACCTCATTCTTTATAAACTTGTTCCTTCACACATGTCCGGGCATGCAGCACCCCTGTTTTCAATATTGCCCAAATCATCTTTATGGTTTTCTTGGCCATTTACATTGCCCATGTCTGGTGTAGTTGGTACCAACAGTAAAGTATTTCTGCCTTCATAAGATTTAGGAACACCTTCGATTGCTCCTTCTAAATATTGTGCGAAATAGATTCTTAAGCCATCATATTTGCCTTCACTCATTGATTTTGCGATTTCTAAAATCTGCTCAGCGGGAAACCATACTGCCTTTGTGTAAGATTCTGTAGAGGTCATCCCGTCTTTGGCATAGGCAACAACCATAGCCTTTGCAACCTTCGGATCGATAGGTTCCATGTTTAATTTTTTGTTCATAAAATTTGAAGAGTTTGTTTGTAAAAAGCCTAAAATTCGATAATAATAAACGATCTATCAAGAAGTATTTACAATTAAATACCGTAAAAACACCTTTCTATTTAGGGCATTTTGCACTAACATCAAATAGGCTCCTGCCCCTAATTTTGGTATACAATAACAACTGAATGTTTTGTGATTGTACAACAAATGCCGTCTATTTCATTAAAACAAACAATTTGAACTGATGTTAGAATAAGTCTGCTTTTTAATAAAACTTGATTATTGAAAAAAAATCACCATTAAACTCTCTCAAAATGATAAATAATACCCTATTGCAGGAAAATCATACTTCGATTAGCGAAAGGGAAGTTGAAATTGTAAACCTGTTATCGATGGGCTACAACAGTAAAGAAATTGGCTCAATGCTTTTTATTAGCGAGCATACGGTTAATACACACAGAAGAAACATGGTAAGAAAGCTTGATCTTAAAAATTCTTATCAGTTAATTGTCTGGGCATTCAAAGAAAGAATATTATCTCTATAAGAGTTAAAGATACGTATAACCTCTCATTCTAAACAGCAAAGCCTGCTATTTGATCCTAAAGTCAAATTAGCAGGCTTTTGTTTGTAGGTATGTTTATTCGGTTATACTTTGATTTCTGTCGGTGATTTAAGCGATTATTTTATACTTTTTTTGGTTACAATAAAATAGCCAATGATGAAAAGAACCGAAGCATAAATCAAACTTGTCCATATTTCTTGCGTAAAAACGGGGAAAGCTAATTGATCAGCACCTTTTTTTACTTTCGTTATTCTTAAAGCCAGTGTTGGTAGCGAATAGGGAATAAGGTAGGCATATTTCCAGCCTACATTTGCGGTAATAATGCCCATAATGGTGCCAACAAAACCAATGCCCATTGGTTTAAGGAAATCACTCCATAACAAACTTAATATAAACTGTAGCGATAAAATCCCTAGAGAAGCTAAGAATAATTTAGCATAGGAGTTAATCAGAATATTTGATGGGTTGTATTGATTAAAATTAAACTTAGGGACTAATGCCTGTAATAAGTGGCCAAATGTGTAGGTAAGTGTGGCAAATAAGAATAAGCAGATAAATATTAACAAAACTGCATACAGGTATTTTGCCGCATAAATTGAAAATTTATTTAAGGGTTGGGCAAATAACATTTTCCAGGTATCGTTTTTATGCTCGATATTATTGACTGAAAAGGCCATGAATATGACATAAAAGGGCATGATCAAAAATCCCATTACGCCGAGTGCTGCACCGCTATAATGTGCCCATAAGAGCATTGGAGGATAATGGTTGGCGATGATTTTTTCAGCGTCGTAATAAAACCCAAAGCTGATTAAGCCGCAAATAATAACAGGTAATAATATGGCTGCCCAGAAAGCTAAAGTTTTTCGGGATTTGTAAAATTCTGATACTAAAGAAATATAAAGAGCGTGCATGTTAGTTTGTTTTAGTAATATCCAGGAATAAATTTTCCAGATCTTTTCGTTGCTGATAAAGACTGCTCACCGTAAAACCATTTTGGATCAGTAATGTGTTTAGTTCTCCACTTTTTTGCGATGAGGTATATGGCAGGGTGATCATCTTATCTGTTTTTGCCACAATTTCATAACCCGAATTTGTTAAAAAGGTGCTTGCACTTCCGATATTATCGACTTCGATTTGGAGCATCGGTTTACTGAGTAGATGAAGTTCGTTAATCGTGCCCTGAAATAATAATTGACCTTTGTTTATAATGCCAACATGGGTTGCTGTTCTTTCTATTTCGGCCAATAAATGGCTTGAAACCAATATTGTTTTTTGGTGTTTTGTGGCTAAATCGATCATCAGGTTCCGAACTTCGATAATGCCATTTGGATCTAAACCATTGGTAGGTTCATCCAATAACAGTAATTCAGGATCTGAAATTAGTGCCTGCGCAATGCCTAGCCGCTGTTTCATACCCAACGAATATTTGCTGGCTTTTTTATTTGCGGCTTCTGCCAAGCCCACTAGCGATAGCATTTCATCAGCTTTTGCTTTTTTAATGCCTAACAGAATACAACGGTTAATCAGGTTTTCTTTTCCTGTTAAATGACCATAAATAGCTGGTTGTTCAACCAAAGCACCTATGCGTTTAAGAATCGCGATGCGATTACTGTTTATTTCCTTACCAAATATAAATACCTGATCGGCTGGCGACTTCAGAAGGTTCAACAGGATTTTTATGGTTGTTGTTTTGCCTGCCCCATTTGGGCCTAAAAAACCATAGATGCTCCCTTTTGGTACTTGTAACGATAAATCTTTTACTATAGCCTGGTTGCCAAAGTTAAAGTTCAGACCTACGGTTTCGATAGCGTAATTACCCATTATTCCTATTTGAAAATAGCAGTTGCCTGTTTCACAATAGAACCAGATGTTTTTGTAGTTTTTACAGCTATTTCGGCATCATTCTGATTGGTGTTAACGGTAAGCGTTAAAATAATCATCATAAATACAGGTAATAATAAAAGTAAAAATGGCGAGGTGTTTGCTAACTTTTTCATGATCGATAGTTTTATTTGAGAGGTTACGAAAAGACCATCAGTAATTACTGTTTGATTTTTGAAGTTGATTGCTGATGATGTTTTCATTTTGTTTTCGTTTTGATGATTCAAAGAAACTCAAGAAAAACAACCTGCTAAAATCTATTATACCAAGTGTTCAAGATTCTAGATCAACAGACATTTTTGGCGTTTGTCGATAAAAATTGCCTATTGGGCCGTTCGTAGAAAAAAAATGCCCGTTGGTAGATTGTGTGAGTAAATCGATAAAACTTTATTTATTTTGTGGCTTGAATGATATGCTTTTGTTAATGTGTATTGGCATTCATTACAATTTAATAGATATCGAATGAAACAAAGTAGGGGACCTTTAATATTACATGCTATTTTTTGGGGATTTATATGCCTTCTTATTATAGTTATATCTATGATGGCGAGTGAAAAGCATACCATGAAAGATTACTTTCTGTCGTATTTTGTTTTTGGAATCGTTAATGTTTCTGTATTTTATATTAATTATATTTTTCTGATCCCATCACTAATCAAAAAGAGAAAAAAGTACTGGTTATATGTCCTGTCATTTATTCTTTTAATTGTTGTTGCAACATTTGTTAAAACTGTTATCGCTGTTTTAAACCCCGAGGAGATGCTTCGTTATACCTTCGATGGCAAAAGCCACAATATGTCTGTTAATAATTTTGCTATTAACACGGTTTTTATAATTGGTTTTTTCCTGGTTTCGAGCTGTATAATTAAATTCACTATTGATTGGTTTGCAAGTGAAAGGATCCAGCGTAACCTGGAAAGTGAGCGCCGCGAGATGGAGCTTCAGTTTTTAAAGTCGCAGTTAAACCCACATTTTCTTTTTAATTCGCTTAATAACATCTATTCGCTGGCCTATCAAAAATCGGATAAAACAGCTGATGCCATTATGAAGCTTTCTGAGATTATGCGTTACATGATTTATGAAAGCAATACACCAACCGTAGCATTAAGCAAGGAGGTAGATTATTTAACAAGTTATATTGAACTGCAAAAAATAAGGTTTAAAGATGGTGCCTATATCGAGCTTACCTTAAACGGCGAAATTGACAATCAAAAAATCGTTCCTTTAATGCTGATTTCGTTTGTAGAAAATGCATTTAAACATGGTGTGGTAACCGATCCTGCTGAACCTGTAAAAATCAATATTATTGCCAATCAGAAAATTTTGCATTTTAGTGTAGTGAACAAAAAGAACCAACAGAATAAAGATGCACAGGGTGGAGTTGGTTTAACCAATGTAGAACGACGATTACAATTGGTTTATCCTGATAGATATAAATTAAATGTTGTAAATTCGGCTACCCATTATACCTGCGAACTGATGATTGACATATAATCCGTAACTAAACTTACCCGGATTAAAAATCATTAATTAAAATAATAACCTAAAATGAACTTAAACTGCATTGTTGTTGATGATGAGCCTCTGGCGCTTGATATTCTACAGGATTATATTTCGAAAGTGCCTTTTTTAACCATGGTTAAAAGATGCGAAAACCCTATTGAAGCCTTGCAGATTGTCCAGGGGGGCGGGATTGATCTGGTGTTTTTAGATATTCAGATGCCTGAGTTAACCGGAATCCAGTTTTTAAAAATTGCCGGTAATAAATGCCACTATATATTAACTACCGCTTACCCACAGTATGCTTTAGAAAGTTACGACCTTAATGTTTCGGATTACCTGTTAAAGCCAATTGCATTCGACCGTTTTTATAAAGCGGTAGAAAAAGTTCACAATCAGGTAAAACCTGTTGAAACTCCTGCCAGTGTGGCCCAGCCAATTGTTACTCCAGCACCATTTTCTGGCTCACCAAACCCTGTTCAGGATTATATTTTTGTGAAAACCGAACATAAGATCCAGAAAATCTATCTGCACGATATTTTATTCATAGAAGGCTTAAAAGATTACATTTCAATTTTTACAAAGGATGAACGTGTAATTACGTTACAAAGCATGAAAAAGATGGAGGAAGCTTTGCCTCAAAGTCAGTTTATCCGGGTACACAAATCTTACATTGTAGCGGTGGATAAGATTGAAAGTATTGAGCGTAGCCGCATTACCATCAACCAAAAAATTATTCCGGTTGGAGATACTTACCGTGATGAATTTTTCAGGGTGATTGGAAATAAGAATATTTAGAGCGATTGGTGTTAGGCGTTTAGCGCTTAACCGGTTCAAATTTATGCTTGTAGTTGCCCATACTTATTCAGGCTGTGTACAGATATTGCGAAATATCCACTCAATTTGCCGTTAATTTATTTGCTAAAAGTAAATATAAATGATGTTTGTAGCGCATTTAGGTTTTGGAAATGAATGTCAGTATTCCATGGGATGCTGCAGTCCCGCTATTCGTTCCAGCCGATGAATAATCGGCATCCACTGCTATCGGGTTTATCACTAAAGGCCTGTGAATAGAAATGTAATCTAATAATCTTCACAATAAAAATATCGCTAGATTATAAAACTGCAGGCTGTGCCATCGGCTGACCCAGGACTTTCCTGATTTCGTTTTCTACTTCCAAAGTAATATCGTTTGCTGTTTTTACGCCCGGCTCTATTGGCTTTAAAACAGTCCATTTTAAAGCATTTCCTGTGGTTAACGGAAACATGCCAAAGCGGACAATCTTCCATGAGTTTTCGATGGCCACCGGAACGATCAAAGCATTAGGAACTACTTTTAATATGGTAGCAATACCCCCAAATTGAAATGTTTTTAACTGACCATCTTTCGCACGGGTTCCCTCAGGGAAAATAACAGTACTCCAGTTATTTTCTTTCATTCTGCGGCCAAGTTTTATGATTTCAGAGATGGCTTGCTTATTGTCTTTCCTGTTGATGTTTGCCCCACCGCCTAAACGCAGGTTAATGGATATGGATGGAATGCCTTTGGTAAGCTCAATTTTAGAGATAAATTTTGCACTGTGTTTCCTTAAGAACCAAATTAACGAAGGGATGTCGTACATACTTTGGTGGTTTGCTGCAAAAATAATCGGTCTATCTGTTGGTAGCTCATATTCGTTTTTAAAACTGATTGAATTGAAAAGGAAAATCTGGCAGTAGGTCAGAAAAAAATTAAGGATATCTACCGAAACCTTGTGCGCTTTATATCCAAAAAGCTTAAAACAAAGCCATTGTATAGGATGGAAGATGCAAAGTGTTAATCCAAAGAAAATATAAAAAATAGGGCTTAAAATATATCCGAAAAGCTTGCTCATTTGGTTGATTAATACGTGGCAAAGATAATAATAAATTATTCTGGTTCTTTGAAGATGTATCTTTCTTCATATTCAATCTCAAATGTTTTTAAGAAACTGGTGTACTCCTGTAAAAAACTCTCCTTGTTATGGTGCTGTTCCTGGTTTTGAATGTACTGAATGACCTGTTGAATATGGCTTTTCGAATATGAAAATGCACCATAACCTTCTTGCCAGGTAAATTTTGTTTTACAAAATCGTTGATCATTAATCCATTTAGAGCTTTCAGTTTTTACATTCTGGATCAGGCTAGAGATAGACTGATGTGGCCGCATACCAATAAAAATGTGAATATGATCGGGCATACAATTAATCTGTATCATTTTATGGCTATTTGCCTGAAATATTCCTGTGAGATATTTTAATAGCCTTTCTTTCCACTCCGGACGAATTAATGAAGCACGAAATTTAACAGTAAAAACAAACTGAATATGTAATTGGGTATAGGTATTTGGCATAGCGTTCTAAATTTAAATCATAATCAAACGTTCCTACGGAACGAAAATTGCCGTCTGCAATTTCTACCAAGGAAATGTCCATACTGGACATTAATAATTGTTAGGATGATTTAATATTTAGGGATTGCACCAACAATTTAAACAAATGGCTTTATAGAACAAGTGCTTACGCAATATTTTTAGGTAATAGGTAAATTACA
>Ga0190271_10000019_pt1 | contig 136299 bp, 122 predicted proteins | sample Popmic356T_FD_133747 | JGI IMG/M metagenome (GOLD analysis project Ga0190271, IMG submission 133747) | Populus adjacent soil microbial communities from riparian zone of Weber River, Utah, USA - 356 T | ecosystem: Environmental > Terrestrial > Soil > Riparian zone | place: USA: Utah...
CTCGATGCCCTTTTTGGCTTTTATGGTTACGTTTTCGAGATACACATCTTTGATGTTCATTTCTGGTAATCCCCTAAAAAATATCGCTTTTTCGGCACCATTGGCCACTACATCTTTAATGTAAAAGTTCTTAAACTGGGGAGTAGCCTCAGTAACAGGAACGGTAACCGTTTTAATGGCTTCACGTTTTTCGCCAGCCAAAGGAACCGGATCAACCGCAGCATAATACATATCGAACAGAATCGCTTCACCTGGAATATCAATCATATTGATGTTATTGATATAAATATTTTCTACCACACCGCCACGGCCGCGGGTGGTTTTAAAACGCAGACCGATATCGGTACCGATAAAAGAACAGTCGTACACCCAGATGTTTTTTGCACCACCGCTCATTTCGCTTCCGATTACAAAACCGCCATGGGCATGGTAAACGATATTATTTCTTACAATTACATTTTCAGTTGGTACACCACGTTTACGGCCAGCTTCATCGCGACCAGATTTAATGCAGATCCCATCGTCTCCCACATCAAAAGTGCTGCCCTCAATTAATACGTTTTTACACGATTCAACATCAACTCCATCGCCGTTCTGTGCAAACCAGGGATTTTTTACCTGTAAATTTCTTAAGGTTAAATCCTCGCAAAGCAAAGGATGTAAATTCCAAGCTGGCGAATTCTGAAAGGTAACACCTTCTAAAAGAATTTTTTTACAACCCGTTAAAACTAATAAATTCGGACGGAGAAAATCTTTGATATCTTCATAATCTGCTGCTGTTTTGCCCGCTTCAATTACTCCTGGATTTTTAGTATTGGAACCTTTAAGTGTTTTTTCAGACGGGTACCACATTTTCCCATCTGCTTTAACTATACCTCCGGATGCAACGAGGTTTTTCCACTGTGTTTCGGTAAGTTTATCTTTTTTAACCATGCGCCAGGCACCGCCGTTGCCATCGATGATCCCACTTCCGGTAATAGCAATATTTTCGAGGTTTACACCCGAAATCGGGCTCTGGTTTCGCCATGCAGGCTGACCTTCCCAATTTCCCTGAACAAGTTTATACTGGTTAAAATCGGCCGTAAACTGAAGAATGGCATCGCGCTTTAAATGCAGGTTAACATTACTTTTTAACTCGATAGGACCAGTTAACCACAAACCTGAGGGAATTAATACCACACCTCCACCTTTCTGGCTAACGTTTGCAATGGTTTTATTAATGTTTTCGGTATTTAAGGTAATGCCATCTCCTTTTGCCCCAAAACTAACAATGCTCGTGGTATCTTTTTTAAATTTAACCTGCTGAATAATGGGTAAGCTTTGCTTTTGTTGAGCCATAGCAGTTGCAGAAGATAAAATTAAGCATGCGAGAGCTACTTTTATATGGCATAAACGACCAGAAATATGTTTCATTATTTGCGCTGTTAAATTATACTTGGTTATCGTAATAACAAGTGTACGTTGTTTGCACTTAAAACAGAAGAGAAATCTATGCAATCGTTACCGGAAAACTCAATAAAAAATCGTCTTAAAAAAGACGATTAAATCCTGTATTCCAATAAGTTGAGTGACTTATTTTAACTCTGGATTCCATCCACGGAAAACGTTTTCCAAAATATAGGTCTTGTATTCTATCTCTGTTAATTGGCGCGACCATTTTACCCTATTTTCCGGATCGGCGCCTTTCCCCTTGCTTTTATATTCTGCATAATAAGCCGTTTTCTCATTACTTTCCTTTCCCCAATTGTTCCAGCCATCGGGATGGATAAAATCAGGCAGTTCGCAATTGAGGTAAACAACTTTAGCATAAGGCCTCCAGGGGCGGCCCAGGTAAAAACTATTGGCAGGGGCATCTCCCTTGATTTTACATTTGTTGAGTACGTAACCATATTTTGTGGTATCAGCAGTTGAAGCAGCCGTAATATAGCCCGCCTTTTTGCAGAAAATAGTGCAACTTTCGAACCAGGCTGTCGAAGCCCCGAAAATAAAATCGACCGTACCTTCGATGTAACAATTTTTATAATACTGGCGGTTATTGCCGCCATAGGTATAAAGCGTATCCTGGAAACCCAAAAACCGGCAATTGGTAAATATCAACTTGTCGCCACCGGCCCAAACGGCTACTGCCTGCCCCACCGGGCCTGAAGAATTTTCGAAAGTGATGTTCTCAGCAGAAAAGCCTTCACCATAAATGTAAAAGCTGGAAGAGCCCGAAGTACCTTTTTCTTCGCCAAAAATATTTTTCTTCTGTGCATAATCATCATAGGTTAAAATGGTTTCGTTTAAGCTCTCCCCAATAAACTTTACATTCTTTTTAGAGGCCGCCAATACCAGTTTTTCTTTATAAATACCTTTTTTAATGAAAATTATGGTTGTTTTATTCCTGAAATCCGGCACCGCATGGATCGCTTCCTGTACGGTTTTAAAGTTTCCACTTCCATCAGCAGTCACCACAAAATCGGGTTTAACATCTAAAGCATAAACCGCTGATGTAATGCTTGTCAGTAAGAATAGGATGATTGCTTTCATATCAATTTGGTTAGGCTAAAATTAAAATCGGCCACGTAAAAGTATAAACTTTGTAACGCAGCCGTGTTTTAAAATATATGATGAACAATTTTAAACATTAATATCCATCAGAAAGAAGTTTTTTTGAGATTAAACGTTGCAAACGATGTCGGGAACGATTGCACGGTATCAGCTTGCCTAATACTTTAGACCAAGATAAAAAACTATAATTCCTCCGAACTTTCCGGTAAGTGATCGTACTCACCTTTCCATGCATAAAAGCCAAATATCATCAACCCCAAACTAATCGGGAGGAAAATAAACAAGATAATTCCCCATTGTAAAATGGTATTGGTGCGTTCTATATCGGTGTGTGTTAAACCGACTTTATCAATCGCCTGTAAAAATAGAAAAGTCATGGTTAATGGCCCTAAAACCATCCAAACCAATCCTAAAAATTTCTTTAACGTATTCATCTTTTTCGTATCTAGTCGTTAATATTTTCATCTCTTTTATTCGACAAATAAATGGTGCCAATAACCAGGCTCAATGCCGCTATACCTATTGGATACCATAAGCCTGATAATGGTGTAGAACCTGAAAAGCTTGCAATTAGCGTTGCAATAAAGGGTACAAGCCCCCCAAAAACACCATTACCGATATGATAAGGTAGCGACATAGAGGTATACCTGATTTTAGTTGGGAATAACTCTACCAGAAAAGCCGCAATTGGCCCATAAACCATGGTTACCAGCAAAATCTGGAAGAAGATTAAGCCAACGAATTTCCAGAAAACTGGCGTAGGTAAAACTTTGTCTTTTATTACTTCTTTGCCTAAGAGAATCCCTTTGGTTACAGAAACCGTATCGGTTTGCACCCTGTTAAAGGAAGCGCCATTTCTGAGCATTACTTTAGTAGAAACTGTTCGTAAGCTATCAGTTGAGTTCGCAATTAAAACAGCAGTTACCGGAGCCGGCCTAGCAGATAAAATATCAGTCTGTTCAATTTTTGTATAATCGGTATCATCTAAAAACATTTGATAGATGGGGCGATAAAAAAGAATACCCAAAAGCATACCGCTTAACATGATCCATTTCCGGCCAACCTTATCACTCCAGGCGCCAAATACCACAAAAAATGGCGTTGCAAAAGCGATTCCCCAAAGCAAAATATACCTCGAATCGTTAAAATCCAGCTTACAGGTATTCTCTAAAAATGATTGTGCATAAAACTGACCGGTGTACCAGATTACCCCTTGCCCCATGGTAGCGCCAAATAATGCCAGGAGCACCATTTTAAAGTTTGCTTTGTTGTTGAAACTTTCTTTAAGTGGATTTTTTGAGATATTTCCTTCGGCCTTCAATTTAGAAAACATCGGAGATTCGTGCATTTTCATGCGGATATAGATCGAAACTACCACCAGTACAATTGATAATAGAAAAGGAATTCTCCAACCCCAATCGCCAAAAGTTTCTGCACCTAAAATATTTTTCGTGATGACAATAATTCCTAACGAAAGAAACAAACCCAATGTTGCAGTAGTTTGGATCCAGCTGGTAAAAAACCCACGTTTATTTTTTGGTGCATGTTCTGCCACATAAGTCGCCGCGCCACCATATTCGCCACCCAAAGCCAAACCCTGGATTAACCTTAATATTAAAACCAAAATGGGCGCAGCATAACCAATACTTTTATAAGAGGGAATTAAACCGATAAAAAATGTCGAGCCGCCCATCAGCACCAAAGTGAGCAAAAAAGTATATTTCCGGCCGATTAAATCGCCTAGCCTGCCAAAAACCAATGCGCCAAATGGGCGGACAATAAAACCTGCTGCAAAAATAGCCAAGGTGTTAATTAGTGCTGATGCACCAGCATCTTCCGGAAACAGCTGATGACCAATGATAACCGCAAGGCTACCAAAAATATAAAAATCATACCATTCAATCAGTGTACCTAAAGATGATGCACCGATAACTTTAAAGATATTGTTCCTGGGTAAAGTGTCGCTCATAAGTGATTTAGAATATTTGGTTTCCCAAGATAAACATTTGAATGACAATCGACAACCTGTACCGTTTGTCATTTAATTTGTTACATTACCAAACATTTCGGCTTTAGTTTTGTATTTTCATCCGTAACGAATTTATTTTCCATAAGATTATATGCTTTTAATACAAAACATCAGATTAAGTAGAATTTTAAGAAATACGTGGCAGATTGATCTGATCATGGTTGCCTCTTGTACTGCAGCTTACTTTGTACGCGAGTATTTAATCGCCCATCATTTCTCCATTCCATCCATTATTCCAACGGTTTTAGGTACAGCTATTGCTTTTTTCATTGGATTTAACAATAATCAGGCTTACGATAGGTGGTGGGAGGCCCGTAAAATATGGGGAGCATTGGTAAATGATTCCCGCTCCTTTGCCAGGGCTTTGATTAACTATGTCGATGAAGATGATGAAAGTGTAAAAAGGATGGTTTGCAGGCACATTGCATTCTTATATGCATTAAAGGCCAATTTAAGGGGAACGGTAGATGAAATTTACACCAAATATTTAACTGAGGCGGATTTAAAAGAAATTGGTAAACACAACAATACACACAATGCCATTTTAAATATTCAATCGAGAGATTTGCAAAAATTATCGAAAGCAAATGCTATTGATGGTTTCCGTTTTATTGAGATCAATGAGATGCTTACACGATTTTCCGATTCTATGGGTATGAGCGAACGCATTAAAAACACCATATTCCCTACTACTTATTCCTACCTTACCAAAGTATTTATCTGGTTATTTGTGGTAACATTTACCCTCGTAATCAGTCAGGATGCAGGGCCTGCAGCCATATTTTTAGGTTGGTTAATCGGTTTTGTATTCGTATCTACGCAGATTAACGGAATGAGTCTGGTTAACCCTTTCGAAAACAATTCGGCTGGTGTTCCGCTTAACCAAATTACCAGGACAATAGAGATCAATCTTTTGCAAATGCTCGAAGAAGACGAAATTCCAGAGCCTGTTAAACCTATAAATAACGAATATGTGCTTTAAGCGATTTGGGAGCTTCCATAACTCCGACTAATTGTTTAATTCAGTTTTTAATTTCTCCTCAAAAAGCATCGACTTTGCTTTGAACTGTGGGTCAGAAAAGGAAATATTGGCTGTGGCATAAATAATCTTTCCATCCTTTCCAACCAATACATTCGACGGAAAACCATGGTTAATGTTTAGTTTTCTAATCTCGTATTTGCTCAGCGATACAATTTCATATCTGTAGCCGTTACGTTTTTGAAATCGCCTGGCACTGGCAGGACCATCATGGGTAATGCCGATAAACCTTACACCCTTTTTGCCATATTTGGACACCAAATTATTTAATTCGGGCATTTCAGCTATGCAAGGCGGGCATGTTTCGAACCAAAAGTTAATGACCACTACCTGGTTTTTTAAATCGGCATTGGAGAGCGGCTTTTTATTGACGGTTAAACCATTAAATGAGGGTAAGTCTTTACCCGTTAAATCTTCGAAGAAAGTTTCTTGCGTAGCCCATTTAACTGGCACTTCTTGTGCCAGTGCAGTAAAAGAAATAGCAGAGAGCAAGATAAAAAGGTAAATCTTCATCAAGGCTAAATATAAAAAAGTCCCACCAATACGGCAGGACTTTAACATTTGTTTGGTTTAAAAAATCTTATTTAAAGGTAACGGAACCATATTCAGTTTTGATGGATACGTTTGCAGCACCACCGCTACCGATCTTGCCAGTATATTTTTTAGTTTCATCATCTTTACTTACCAAGTTTGATGTTACGTTTGAACCATATTTAAAGCCGGCATAGGAGGTAGAGACATTAAAATTTCCATTATAACGATCTGCAAAGCCCAATCCAACACTTACATATTCGCCTCCGAAGGTGAAGTTTTTACAGGCAGGGGTGATCTCGCTCACGTTTAAACGGTTGTAATCCATGTTGATATTTGCATCACCATTAAGTGTGCCTAAAGTCACGTTCGAATATTCTGCATTAACTGCAATTTTACCGGCCGATGCAATATTTAAATCGCCATAAGCTTGTTTAACCACCGTATTGCCTTTAACCGTATTGATATTCACCTTGGCATATTCGGCATTCAAAAGCAAGTTACCACCAATGGTACCGATGGTTAAGCCTTTACCATATTCCACTTTAATATCTGCAGATCTTCTGATGGTATTGATGTTTACAGCAACATACTCTGCGTTAAGTTGTAACGTACCTACAGCGCCAATGGTTACCGGGCCATTATATTCATGTTTTACCACAGCAGCATTCATGTCCTGAATATCGCATTTACCATATTGAACATTGATGTAGTTATTTACGTTGCTTAAATTGCCAGCCACCAGGTTTCCATATTCTACTTTTAAAGATGTAGGGCCGGCAAAATTACCCAATTCTACATTACCATATTCTTGTGAAACCGTTAATGGATTTACTGCAGGCATATACACCACATAGTTTACTTTTACTTCCCTACGCCAGGTGGTTACTCCATTTTTCATCCCACGGCCATAACGTCCGTTTCTATCACCCATATTCGTTCTGAAAGTAACTACGTCACCGTTTTTAGTCGCATCAATACTTATCCCATCAATCAGTTTTTGCGCATCATTATCCGAACTGCTGTAAGCTTTAATATCTACATCAACACGTACTTCTTTTTTGTCCCAGGTTTTAATAGTGATCGATCCGTATTGATTGTTTAAATTAATCTTGTCATTATTGTCTACATTAAAACTCTTGCTAAAAGATTTTGAACGTTCGGCATCGCCCCCCGTTTGTTTATACCTTGAAGTATTAACCATCGCTACCATCGATGATTTTTCTACATTTTCTACAACTACTTTCTCTGAAGGGCTATTTATCACCCCTTCTTGCGCATTTGTTTTTACGGCAATTAAAGCCATAATGGCTAAAAATATTCTTATTGTTTTCATGTTGTTAATTGTTTAAACACCTATGCACTTAAAACCTGCCGGCTGGCCATAAGCTTTCGATGTAGTGAGCGTTCCCCTCTTAGTATCAAGTTGCGTAAATCGGGTATCAAGACAGATTCTGCTATTACTATAATTTCACTTTTGCTGCTTTCAGCTTAAATCTGGTTAACTCTTTTGTAATCGTCAACCTGGTTAATAATCAATAATTGTTGTTTTAATAATTGCAATTGTATTTCACGGTTTTTTACCATAGCCTTTACCACAAAAGTTTGATTGGGCGAGGTTGGCAGCTCTGCTTTTAACCTTTCGTAATCTTCGTCAAGCTTTCTCAAATCAGCGGTAAATTTTTTATAAAGTTCCGGATTTGCTGAGGCAAAAATAGCCAGACTGTCTCTTTTTTCGGTAATTAAGCCAGCAAAATGAACGTCTTTTTTGGCATATGAGCTACTAACGTCGGCTATTTCTAAATCTTTGTTTTGTGATTTCCCTACGTACAACCAAGCTAAACCAAAAACCACTACGATAGCTGCCGCTGCACTCATCCATAAATACAGTTTTACCGGTTTTTTTTTCTTCTTATTGTCTAAACCTTGTTCAATCTTTGCCCAAAGTTCTGCCGATGGCTCCATGATATCGAAAGCTTTACGGTTTTCTTTTACAAAAGTTTCTAATCTATTATTCATCTCTCATCCCTTTCGTTTCTAAAATACTTTTTAACTTCTTTTTAGCCCGCATGTACTGTGTACGGCTGGTGTTTTCACTTATTTTTAAAATGTGTGCAATCTCTTCATGGTCATAACCTTCTAAAAGGTATAAACTCAATACAACCCTGTAACCATCTGGCAATTGGGTGATGGCTATTCTTATTTCCTCGGCCTGCAACTGCACTTCACTGTCATCAAAACTATCTTCATCAGGTACTTCCGATATTTCGTCTGTACTTACAAATTCCATCTTGCGCTTACGCAGGTAATTGATGGATTTGTTGATCACGATCTGCTTTAACCAAAGCCCGAAGGTTGTTTCCTGCCTAAAATCAACAATTCTGGTAAACGCATCTAAAAATGCTTCCTGTAAAACATCTTCTGCCTCTTCCTCGTAATTTAAAATGCGCAGTGCCACATTATACATGGCTTTTGCATACAGTTTATACAATTCAAACTGTGCTGCGCGGCTGCCCTGCATGCATTTTTTTACGAGTTCCAGATTTTTATCGATGTATACGGCTTCCAAAATTTCGAATATTCTGATTATAAGACATGAGGGATTTTAAAACGTTGCATCAAGGTAGAAAAAAAGTTTAAATATGTTAATACAACTTTAAGCCTAATACATATAGGTGCTTTTTGGTTCTAGAACAAGCTTTTGTTAACTAAACCCGACAGGAGCGAGCACGTAGTGTAACGAAGTAAAGCGAATGGCGGGGCTATAGCACCTATGAAATACTGCCCTTTCATTTCCTTAAAGAAAAACATTTTATATTAACGGGAAATGAGTGTGCTGTGCCCTTGGCAATTTCAGCCCTGCTTTCTGGTACGAGTTCCGATGAAGGATCGGAAGCTCTTCCCGACAATCAGGTTTATTTAACAAAGTTTGGTGTCCTGAAGCAAACCGCGGTTAACTAAACCCGACAGGAGCGAGCATACCGATTTTTCATCGGAATAAAGCGAATGGCGGGGCTACAGCACCTATGAAATACTGCCCTTTCATTTCCTAAAAGAAAACATTTTATATTAACGGGAAATGAGTGTGCTGTGCCCTTGGCAATTTCAGCCCTGCTTTCTGGTACGAGTTCCGATGAAGGATCGGAAGCTCTTCCCGGCAATCGGGTTTAGATACAAAGTTTGGTGCTCTGAAAATTAACCTTTGTTAAATAAACCCGGCAACAGCGAACACGTAATGCAACGGAGTAAAGCGAATGGCGGGGCTACAGCACCTATGAAATGTCGCCCTTTCATTTCCAAAACCTAAAAATAATTATACTCAATACAAAACAAGCAGTTTCACATTCTAACATTTGTGGAAAATCTGCTGCCGGATCATCATAAATTTGAAAACCCTGATACAAACCATTAACTTCATGCCATGGAAACCGATTTAATCCTTTCAGCAATTAACGAGATACACCAAAAAGCGGATCAGGCTTTAGAAAATAAAGATGCGACTGCTTATACAGCCATGTTTGATGATGGCTTAAGCTTCACGCCATTTGAAAAACCAACCATAAACAAACGCGATTTTACCATCGATTTAAAAAAATATTTTAGTGGAATTAAAGAAATCCATTCCAGTTATTACCGGATAAAATCATCTATGGAAGATGAAGTTTTTACCGAAAAAATTGCCCGTAAATCGGTTCTTTTAAAACCTAAAATGCTTGTTTTTTCTAAAAAGCAGACCATCCAGACAGAGGAAATATACCACTGGAAAAACATTAAAGGCGAATGGAAGGTAATCGCTCTTGAAATTGTGCTGGAGGAGAAATATTAAAAAAAATAAATAGCGAGCACCCATAAATATAGAATTGTTATCCTGAAAATGCAACATTTCGGCAGGCAGACTAACATTCAAAGTATTTCATCAGGTTACATATCTAACATTATCTCCTTTTTTGACCTACATCAAAGTTTAAGATTTTTAATCGCTGCACCTTTGCAACGTTATAAATTAAACAGATCAAAAAAATGAAAAAAGAACATTTCAAATACATAAACACGCTTTTCGTGGTGATTCCGATGACCTTAATTATGGCATTTGTAGGGTTAATGCGCAATTATGGTTTTGGCGAAGACTGGCTTATCAAATTCTTAAAAGCATGGAGTATTATGCTACCTGTAGCTTATTTTGCGGCCTTTATCATTATTCCCAATGCGCGGAAACTGGCCGAAAAAATCACTTCTAAAACCTAAACATTGTTACATTTGGTTAATACTCAGTCAATGCGCGAACAGCTTTCTAGTTATATCAGAGACAAAATTATCATCAGCGATGAGGAGTTGGAAGTGGTATTGTCTTTTTTCAAGATGATGCAGGTAAAGAAAAATGAAATCCTGATCAGCCCCGGCGAAACAAGTCAGCGCATTTACTTTGTTGGTACAGGTTGCTTGCGTATTTTTTTCCTAACGGCAGGTGGCACCGAAGCTACCAGACATTTTGCTTTCGAAAACCAGTTTGCCACGGCTTTGGTCAGTTTTATTACTAACGAAACTTCAAAAGAATTTGTGCAGGCCATAGAAGAGACCGGACTGTATTACATTTCGCAGAACGACTTTTATTACCTGCTTAAAATTATTCCCCAATGGGAAAAACTGTACCGCCATTACCTTGAATATGCGTATGTAACCAACACCAACCGCTTAATGTCGTTTATTACGCTTGATGCCACTGAACGTTACCGCCAGCTGCTCGCCCAAAACCCAGGTGTGGTGATGCGTATGCCAAACAAAATGGTTGCCTCTTATCTGAATATTTCTCAGGAAACGTTGAGCAGATTGAAGTCAAAAGCATAGTTTATTCAAGGATAGTATTTTTTAAGCATTAGCAGGTTTGTTAACTTACCTGTCTCTTTGTGATCTTTGCGTCTTTGTGGTCAAAAAAATAATAAAATCATTAGCACAAAATTTCCTTAAATCTTCTATCCTAAACTTTAAAACAAAATCGGTATTTTTGCCGCTCAATTTAGATTATATATATGTTAAGAACAGTAACTTGTGGTGCATTAAACCTAAATAACTTAGGCGAAAGTGTTACGTTATGTGGTTGGGTACAAAAATCAAGAGATTTGGGCGGTATGACTTTTATCGACATCCGCGATCGTTATGGTATTACCCAGTTGGTTTTTAACATGGATGATAATAAAGTGCTTTGCGAAACTGCACGTACTTTGGGCCGGGAGTTTGTAATCAAAGCGGTTGGTACGGTTGTAGAAAGAAGCAACAAAAATCCTAAAATGGCAACCGGTGATGTAGAGATTAAAGTTTCTGCTTTGGAGATTTTAAATGCAGCAAAATTACCTCCGTTTATGATCGATGATGAAACAGATGGAGGCGATGAGTTGCGTATGAAATATCGCTATCTGGATTTACGCCGTAACCCGGTTCGTAATAACCTGGTTTTACGTCATAAAATGGCACAATCGGTTCGCCGTTATTTAGATGCTTTAGATTTTATTGAAGTAGAAACACCTGTTTTAATTAAATCTACACCAGAAGGTGCCAGAGATTTCGTGGTACCTAGCCGCATGAATGAAGGTGAGTTTTATGCTTTACCTCAATCGCCGCAAACCTTTAAACAATTGTTGATGGTTTCGGGTTTCGACCGTTACTTCCAGATTGTAAAATGTTTCAGAGATGAAGATTTAAGGGCCGACCGTCAGCCTGAGTTTACACAGATTGATTGTGAAATGTCTTTCATCGAACAAGAAGATATATTAAACACTTTTGAAGGCCTGATCCGTACTTTGTTTAAAGAAGTGCGTAATTATGACTTACCAGAGGTTCCTCGTATGCAATATGCAGATGCAATGCGTTTATATGGCTCTGATAAGCCTGATACCCGTTTTGCCATGCAGTTTGTTGAGCTTAATGATTTGGTTAAAGGAAAAGGATTTCCCGTTTTCGATAATGCAGAATTGGTAGTGGGTATCAATGCAAAAGGTGCTGCAGGTTATACCCGTAAACAATTAGATGAATTAACCGATTTTATTAAACGCCCGCAGATTGGTGCTACAGGTTTAATTTATGCCCGTCATAATGATGACGGAACCATTAAATCATCAGTAGATAAATTCTTTAGCGAAGAAGATCTTAAACAATGGAGCGAGGCCTTTAGCACAGAAAAAGGCGATTTATTACTGATCTTAGCAGGCTCTACCGATAAAGTGCGTAAACAGTTAAACGAGCTTCGTTTAGAAATGGGTAACCGTTTAGGTTTACGTGATAAAAATACATTCTCTGCCCTTTGGGTATTGGATTTTCCACTTTTAGAATGGGATGAAGAAACAGAGCGTTACCATGCTATGCACCACCCGTTCACTTCGCCAAAACCTGAAGATATTGCCTTATTAGATACCGACCCTAAAAACGTACGTGCCAACGCTTACGATATGGTAATTAACGGTACTGAAGTTGGCGGCGGATCGATCCGTATTCATGATAGGGCATTGCAGGCTTTAATGTTTAAACATTTAGGCTTCAGTGCAGAAGAAGCACAAAAACAATTTGGTTTCTTAATGGATGCTTTCGAATTTGGTGCACCTCCACATGGTGGTATTGCATTTGGCTTCGACCGTTTGACTTCAATTTTTGCTGGTTTGGATTCTATCCGCGATGTGATTGCTTTCCCTAAAAACAACTCAGGAAGAGATGTGATGATCGATAGTCCGAGCACTATTGATGAGAAACAATTAAAAGAATTGAAGATTAAGACTGATTTGTAGATTAATTAGTTCACTGGTCATTCGTTCATTGGTTATGGAGTAGATAGCATGACTCACAAGCCTATGTGTTACATGTCCAATAAACAAACAAAGCCTCAGGATTTGGAATCCTGAGGCTTTGTTATGATATCATTTTTACGCTTTGCCAACGAATGAACCAATGGCTAATGAACCTTTGAACTAATACGTTTCACTATCTGGCGGGATGCCATAATCGATAAACTTCTTGTCCTTCTTTTCTTTTTTTTTGCCAAACCAACCTTTAACCGAGTTAAAAATGGCTGACAAGTGTTCTGCATCTAATGATTTACCTACTTTGCCTGAAATTAATCCCACAGCTGCTTTTGTTAAAAACCCAGCACCTCTGAAAATGGTTTTATTCATCACCATCGGCAAAAGCAATGACATGGCCGTACCACTGATATTTAATTTTTCGTCTGCTTTGAACAGGTTATTAGGGGTAGCATAGCGCTTAATCAATGCACCAAGCGTAAACTGCTTAAAGAAAGTTTTCGTATCCGATTTAAGCATATTCTGCTTAAGCGTATACTCAACCTTAAGTTCTAATTTTCTAGCCTGCAGGTCTTCTAAGTTTCGGATTTCTTTATAGCTTCTCATCTTCCTCCTTATCTGCAAGTTTGTCAAAGTATTTTCTAATTGCTACATTGATAATTGCTTTTTCAATGTATTTGTCTTTGGTTAAATAAACAATTATAGCCAGTAAAATATAAAACAAGGAAACACAGCCAAAGCCTCCTGCATAACTGCCTAAAAGGTCTGATAAATACAACGCCAAAGTTACAGAGCCAAATAAGAAGGCTAAAATGAAGCAAACAATAACAGCAGTACTGGTTACCAGGTCGGCAAATACTTTAGAAACTTTTTCTACCAGATAAAGTCTGGTATATTCAACCCTGGCTTCTAAAAACCCCTTGGCATCGTCTACAAGATCTTCAATACTTTTATCTTTATTCTCCTGCATAATTCAGATGAGATTTAGCCGGACAAAATACCCGGCTATGCAATATTTATTTATTAAGCGTGCTCTACGTCGTCGCTATATTCTTCTTCTACGCTTCTCAATTTGGTTTTAATCGAGCTTACTAATTTTTCTTTCAGGCTGGCCAGATTATTAATCTCGTCTGCAGCTTTGTCTTTGATAGAATCGCCAAGATCTTTTAAAGATTGGCTTAGTTTATCGCGGGTTTCATCACCTTTATCCGGTGCGAATAAAATTCCTAGGGCTGCACCGGCAGCTAATCCTGCTAAAAGCGCAACTACAACTTTTGAGTTATCATTCATAATCAATTTATTTAAGGGTTTAACAATTATGTACAATATAAAGCTACTACATTATTTATTGTTAAGCTATATTATAACTCACTATGCTCATCATTTGTTTTAATTCTTTCCAATCTTTCTGATGCAAGCGTACTGGTTTCGTAAATCTTAACAAGCAATATAAAATAAGATAACAGCAGCGGACCAAATACAAGTCCCAATATTCCGAATAAAGGGATACCAATAATTACGCCAATTACTGTAATTATTGGGTGAATATTTCCAACTTTTTTTGCAATAATAAACCTTAGCACATTATCGATATTGATAATGACAACAAAACCAAAAATTAGCATGGCCCAGCCAGCAAAATTATTTCCGTTTGCAATCTGCAGTATTGCAGCAGGTACAAAGACAATAGGAGGACCTAAAACGGGTACAAAAGAAATAAATGTTGTAATTACGCCCCAAAATACCGGGTCTTTATAGCCCAAAACATAAAAAGAGACGCTCACAAGCGAACCCTGAACGAGGCAGATCAAACCTTGCCCTAATACATTTGCATAAGTTGTATTTCTCATTTCATCGCCAAAACGAAGGGCATTCTGCTCCCTGAATGGCGCATATTTGATCAATGAAAACTCGAATCTTTCTCGCTCTATTAACATAAAGTAGAGTAAAAAGTACATCACCAGTAAGCTTAATACAATATTTACTGCACTAGATATTAAAGACGGAAAAAGCTGAGTAGCCCAATTTCCCAAACGGTTTAATCCATCTTGAATAACATCCTGGTTAATTTTAACCGGAATGAGGTGCTGTAATTTAACCAGTAGATTCTTAAAAAAAACCTCATTGTTCCTCAATTCCGAAATTTTGCTAATCACCATGCTGCTTAATGCATAAAAAGGCATTACAATAAGTATGATAGATATGGTGATGAGAAAAATAGCTGTTACTCTTCTGTTCCAGCCCTTAGTTTCGGCCAGATGGATATAGGCTGGCCGCATTATTGTATAAAGCACCAAAGTACTTAAAATGGCACTAAAAATACTTTGCAAGGAATATGCAATTAACACCCCAAGCGCAATAATAATAACCAGGTTGATGTTATTGCGTTGTTTATAAGAGAATACTGACATTGTTAGGCAATAAGATTAATCTTTAAATGCTGAAATGGCTGATTTTGTTTTCTTAATTTAAAATTTATTGTCCATCACCAATCTCAATAATTCTGATTTTATTGTATAATGTTTTTCTGTCGATATTTAAAATTTTTGCCGCTTTGGTTTTATTAAAATTAACCGCTTTCAGCACCTCTAAAATAGCAAAATATTCTGCTTCTTTGGCAGCATTTCGCAAATTAAGGGCTTGATCATGATTTAATGTTGGCGGCAAAAAAGATACTTTTTTTTCATGCTGTGTTTTAGCACAATCCATCCTTTCAAGCTCCAGCGGTAAAACGTGAGTTTCTATCCAATCACCTTCAGTTAATAAAGCAATACGCCTAATTACATTCTTCAGCTCGCGTACATTACCTGGCCAATTGTATGCTAGTAAACACTTCTTCACCTCATCAGAAAAGCCTTTAATATTCTTGTTCAGTTCTTTATTTACTGTGGCCAAAAAGTGCCTGGCAAAAATAAGGACATCATTATCCCGGTGTTTTAGTGATGGTACATGTATAGAAAATTCATTAAAGCGGTGGTATAAATCTTCCCTGAATGCACCCTTTAAAATCGCTTCTTTTAAATTCTCATTTGTAGCTACAATAAGCCGCACATCCAACTCAATCTCCTTTGTACTTCCAATCCGCTTTATTTTCCGCTCCTGAACTGCTCTGAGTAAAGTTGCCTGAATCTCATAAGAAAGATTACCGATCTCATCAAGAAATAATGTACCACCGTTAGCCTGCTCAAAGTGACCAATTTTAGTAAAAGCGGCTCCTGTAAATGCTCCTTTCTCGTGCCCAAAAAATTCACTGGCAGCTAAATCTTTGCTTAAAGAACCGCAATCCATAGCAATGAAAGGTTTTTCGCTACGCGAACTATTTAAGTGAATGGTTTTAGCAACGCATTCTTTCCCTGTCCCACTTTTTCCTGTTAAAATAATGGTATAAACTGTTTTCGCGATGAGTTGGATTTGTTTCAGCAATAAAGCTGAGGCATTGCTCTCCCCATTTATATACTCCGGGCAATTTAACGCATCGGAAATGACATTACCATTAATACCTTCAAAATTTTTAGGTGATTTTAGTATTCCCTGGGCTTCCAGTGCTTTATTTATAGTATTTAAAATTTCATCCGGATAGAGCGGCTTCACAATATAATCATAAGCCCCAAGTTTTATCAATTCTACGGCAAGTTTAATATCCGAGTAACCAGTAATAATAATCACGCCCGAATTGGGATAGTTCTCATTAATGTGGATTAAAATCTCTTTTCCATCTGTATCATCCAATCGATAATCGCACAATACCAAATCGAAACGCTCTTTTTCAAGGGCTTGTAAAGCCTTTTTACCTGTTGTTACATTCGAAACATGAAATCCTTTTTTAGTTAAAAATTTGGAAAGCAATAAGCCGAGGCTAATTTCATCGTCAACAATGAGTATCTTTTTCATGAGCAGCGTTATTATTGTAAAACCCCATATGCATCGATAAATACACAAGGGTTAATAATTAAATAACAATTTACTCAAAAAAATTTGCATTGAAAAGCTTTTGCAACATTTTTGCGATGCAAAACATCAAATTAATACTACACCGATACTACTTTCCGGAAAAATTTGCTTTTCTCTTTTCAACAAATGCCGTTACACCTTCCTTAAAATCAGCTGTTTCGAAACATTTACCAAATTCTTCAATTTCCGTAGCGTAGCCATTGTTGTTATTTACAGCTGCAACAACAGCCTTTATTGCAGCCGAAACGGCCAGCGGTGCGCGTTGCTTAATCGCATTTAGTATTTCTTCAGCCTTGCTAATTAGATCAGCCTGTGAAACAACATAATTTACAAGGCCTATTTTTTCTGCCACTGAAGCAGTAATCATATTTGCGGTTGTAATCATTTCTATTGCCTTGCCTTTTCCAACCAATTGGGTGAGACGCTGGGTACCTCCATAACCAGGAATTAACCCTAAAGTAACTTCCGGCAGCCCTAGTTTTGCTTGATCTGATGCGATGCGCATGTGGCAGGCCATTGCCAACTCCAATCCTCCACCTAAAGCAAATCCATTAATGGCTGCAATAAATGGTTTTGGAGAATTTTCAATGGCATTAAAAACCTGATCGTGACCAAGTTTTGCTAACTCTTCTCCCTGCTTACCACTATAATCAGAAAACTCTTTAATATCAGCTCCTGCAACAAAAGCCTTATCACCTGCTCCGGTTAAAATAATGCCTCTTACCTGGTCGGTTTTACCTGCGTAAGCAATTACATCTGCCAGTTCAGCTAAAGTTTCTTTATTTAAGGCATTTAACGCCCTTTCGCGATTGATAGTAATGTATAAAATGTTTTCTTTTATTTCTGAGATTAAATTCTGGTATGCCATAGCTTAAAAATTTCTGTTTTCTGTAACCCAATTCTGAATATATTCTACAATACTGGCCATTGTTGTACCTGGGGGAAATAGCTCTCCAACACCCATACCTGCCAGTTTCAACCGATCTGCTTCAGGAATAATTCCTCCGCCGGTTAACAACACATCATCTAACTGTTTTTCTTTCATAAAATGAATAATCTTTGGAAAAACCGTCATATGTGCTCCCGATAGGATAGAAATCCCGATGGCATCAACATCCTCCTGAAGCGCTGTATTCACCACCATTTCCGGCGTTTGGCGCAGGCCGGTATAAATTACTTCCATGCCGGCATCTCGTAAGGAAGTCGCGATTACTTTAGCCCCTCTGTCATGGCCATCCAATCCAACTTTAGCTACTAAAACGCGGATAGGCCGATTTAATACTTTGCTCATCATTCATATTAAGTTGATGTAAATGTATCAATTTTGGCTCTCAAATTAATCATTAACTAAAACAAGTAGAATTGGACTAATCTTTTTACATTTGCATTCCTAATTTACAGGTTTTTATGAGTGAAGAAAAGTCATTGAACTTTATTGAAGAAATTGTTGAGAACGACTTAAATAGTGGTAAGTATGAAACTTTGGTTACGCGTTTTCCGCCTGAACCTAATGGTTATTTACACATCGGCCACGCGAAAGCAATATGCTTAAATTTCGGACTAACACAAAAATACGGCGGCTATACCAATCTGCGTTTTGACGATACCAATCCGGTTACTGAAAAAACAGAATATGTAAACAGTCAGCAGGAAGATATCAGGTGGTTGGGTTTTAACTGGAAAAATGAATTATATGCCTCAGATTATTTTGATGCCTTATATAGTTTTGCCGTTAAACTGATCGAAAAAGGTTTGGCTTATGTTGATGAGAGTTCTGCAGATGAAATTGCAGCCTTAAAAGGTACGCCAACTGAACCAGGACAGGATAGTCCATATCGTAACCGCAGCATTGAAGAAAATTTAGACCTTTTTACGAAAATGAAAAATGGCGAATTTCCTGATGGTGCTTATATTTTGCGGGCTAAAATCGATATGGCGAGTCCAAATATGTTAATGCGCGATCCGATTATCTATCGTATCAAACATGCCGAACATCACCGTACAGGCAACAAATGGTGCATTTACCCAATGTACGATTTTGCCCATGGACAAAGTGATAGCATCGAAAACATCACGCACTCTATCTGTACATTAGAATATGTTTCACACCGTGAACTGTACGATTGGTTTATCGAAAAATTAGATATTTTCCCTTCAAAACAATATGAATTTGCCCGTTTAAATCTTACCAGCACGGTAATGAGTAAACGCAAGCTTCTTCAACTGGTTAACGAAAACTTAGTAAATGGATGGGACGATCCGCGCATGCCTACCATTAGCGGTTTGCGTAGAAGAGGCTTTACACCAAAGAGCATCCGCGAGTTTTGCGAACGTATTGGCATTGCCAAACGCGAAAACTTAATTGAGCTAAGTTTATTGGAATTTTGTATCCGTGAGGATTTAAATAAAACGGCTAACCGGGTAATGGCGGTTTTAGATCCGATTAAATTGGTGATTACAAATTACGAAAAAGGAACTGAAGATTTAATCGGCGAAAACAATCCAGAGGCTGAAGATGGTGGTGGCACACGTGTAATCCCTTTCAGCAATGAACTTTGGATAGAACGCGAAGATTTTATGGAAGTGCCGGCAAAAAAATGGTTCCGCCTGGCTCCTGGTGCAATGGTACGCTTAAAATTCGCCTATATTGTTAAATGCGAAGATTTTGTGAAAGATGAAAATGGAAACGTTACTGAAATCCATTGTACTTACATTCCGGAATCGAAAAGCGGAAACGATACCAGCGGCGTAAACGTTAAAGGAACCATCCATTGGGTAAGTGCTCCACATGCTAAAACTGCCGAAATCCGTTTATATGATCGCTTATTTACCTCAGAAACACCAGATGCTGAAGAAGGAGATTTTAAAGATTATTTAAACCCTGAAAGTTTAACGGTATTGCCTAATGTTTATATCGAGCCAGCATTAGCTGATGCAGATTTAGATGGCCGTTACCAGTTTATCCGTAAAGGTTATTTCTGTTTAGATAAAGATTCTACTGCAGATAAATTGGTTTTCAATAGAACAGTAACCCTAAAAGATACATTTAAGAAGCCAAACTAGTTTTTGCTTTTTTGGCCACAGATAGGCACAGATGAACACAGATTAGCGTGGTTTGTCTGTGCTTTTTTTGTTAGTTCACTGGTTCATTAGCCATTAGTCATTGGTGACTTGTTAGCGCTAGATAATTCCATCATCCATTTTACATCTTCCATCTTTTAATATTTCATATAAACATTATAAAGCACCAAAACATCTACAGGTGTTAAAGTTGGCGTAATATCACTCTGTATAAAATGGATTTTGAAAGCGGTAATTGCAGCAGGCAGGTTACTTGTATCATAACCAATATATTTCAGCGCCATTTCGGTATTAAAATCTACTGGTGGGTTTTTCAGCACATCACCATACCAATAACCAAAACCTTTATCGGCCAGTTTTTTCCAGGGGAAGTTTTTTGGATCGTTTTTACGTTTAGGTGCAATATCAGCATGGCCAATAAAATTTGCAGTAGGGATCCCGTATGTTTTCTTTAAAGTTGCCAACAACTTTAACAAGCTATTGATCTGAGCATCGGGCCAGGGATCTGTTAAGCCATTATTATCCAGTTCAATACCAATTGATGAAGAATTCAGGTCGGTATCTTTTCCCCATTTACTCACGCCAGCATGGTTTGCACGTAAATAATCATTCACCATATGCACGACTTTACCGTCACGACTAATTACGTAATGCGCGCTGGTACCTGCTTTAGTGGAAAAAAACGTTTTAATAGTTTGTGCCAAACTATCCTGAGCCGTATGGTGAATCACCACAAAATTTGGCTTACGTATCCCAAAATTTACAGAACCAATCCATTCCTGATTTGATGCTTCTAAAGAATCGTAAAGTTGACCAACAGGCGGCGTACTGTTTATTATTTTCGAAAAATCTTTCGCCTTTTCCTTATAGATTTTTTCAGTTGCAGCGTATTTGCTGCTTCCGCAGGCAGATAAAATGAGTACCAGAGAAAAAGCGGAAATAGATAATGATTTTGATGACTTGGAAAATAACATGGCTTGAACGGTTAGCTAATCGAAGTTACAAAGTTATGTTAAACTTCCCCCAATACATCAAACTTTATACAAAGCTTTCAAAATTTACTAATTTAGCAGCCATATACTTTAATATGAAGAATTTACACAAATCAACACTGTTTTTATCAGCAGTAGCTATTTCAGTTGGCGCCTTATCGTCTTGTACTGGTAATAATAAATCTAATAATGAAACGGCTGTGGTGATACAAAAAGATAGTCTTACCAATTATGTTGCTCAACGGTTACCCATTTACGAAAGGGTTAAATTAACTACTAATATTAATGATTTAAGTGTTAACGACCGTAAAATTTTGCCTTTGTTAATTCAGGCGGCAGAAATTATGGATCAGCTATATTGGAAACAAGCCTACCCACAAAGAGATAGCTTGCTGGCCACTATTAAAGATGAAAAAACACGTGATTTTGTTAATATCAATTATGGCCCATGGGATAGGTTAAATAACGATAAACCTTTTGTGGTAGGTGTTGGCCCCAAACCGGAAGGGGCATTCTTTTATCCATATGGAATTACAAAAGAAGCCATAGAGAAATCGGACCTTGCGGATAAGTTCGGCGCGTATTCTGTCATTCAAAAAGACAGCACCGGCAAATTATCAACGGTACCCTATCATGTATTATATGCCTCAGAATTACAAAAAGCAAGTTCTTTGTTAAAACAGGCCGCTCTGATTGCTGAGGATACCGGCTTAAAAAAGTATTTAAACTTAAGGGCTGATGCTTTGGTAACAGATAATTTTACCGCAAGTGATTATGCCTGGTTAGATATGAAAACCAACGGCCTGGATATCATTATCGGACCGATTGAAAATTACGAAGATAAACTCTTCAACGCACGTACCAGTTACGAAGCTTATGTTCTAATCAAAGATAAAGAGTGGAGTAAACGTTTGGCGAAGTATGTAAAAATGCTCCCGGAGTTACAGAAAAACCTGCCTGTAGCAGCAAAATATAAAACAGAAACACCTGGAACCGACTCGGAGCTAAATGCTTATGATGTGGTTTATTATGCCGGCGATTGTAATGCCGGATCGAAAACCATTGCCGTTAATCTTCCAAACGACGAAAAAATTCAACAGGAAAAAGGCACGCGCCGTTCGCAGCTGAAAAATGCAATGCAAGCGAAATTCGATAAGATTCTGGTACCGATTTCAAAAGAATTAATAGAAGCAGACCAGCAACAATACATTAAGTTTGATGCTTTTTTTGCAAACGTAATGTTTCACGAAGTAGCGCATGGTTTAGGAATTAAAAAAACCATTACCGGAAAAGGTTTTGTACGTACCGCATTAAAAGAACAATATAGCTGGCTGGAAGAAGGCAAAGCTGATATTTTAGGTTTATATATGGTAACCGGCTTACTTAAAAAAGGTGAGTTAACAGGTGATATAAAAGATTATTACACCACATTTATGGCTGGTATTTTACGCTCAGTTCGCTTTGGTGTTTCCGAAGCACATGGAAAAGCGAACATGCAGTGCTTTAATTATTTTCAGGAAAAAGGAGCTTTTGAGCGTACGGCTAAAGGCACTTACAAAGTAAACTTCGAAAAATTTGCAACGGCCATGAATGATTTAAGCGCATTTATTCTTACGCTTCAAGGTAATGGCGACAAAGCTGCGGTAGAAAAAGCACAAAAAGAAAAAGCGGTTATCCATGCAGAACTTCAAACAGATTTAGAACGGTTAACTAAAAAGAATATCCCTGTTGATGTTGTTTTCGAACAAGGTGTTGATGTACTCGGAGTAAAATAAAAGATTTCTTTACTTGGGAATTTAAGGCCATAGATATGCAGGCATAAGCTTGTTTATCTGTGGCTTTTTTTTGGTTCATTGGTCATTGGTTCATTTCTGAGACCAGTTAATTGTTTAGACTGGTAATCGGTTAATTGCATAAGCGTCTTAAAAATCGTCAAAATACCCTACAAGCTCCAATAGAAATATCGTCATTGCGAGGAACGAAGCAATCTTAATGCGCAAGCTAGTAGCGATTGTTGTAAGATTGCTTCGTCGGCTGAAAAAGCCTTCTCGCAATGACGATGCCTCGCAGCCTACAGTTCGTTAAAAATCATCTATCACTCATATAGATCTTAAATAAATTATCCCTCAGGACGACGACCCCATTCTGGTAAGAGTATTTCAATTTTGACTTCTGACGCCCGAATCCAACTTTTTTTAAATCCTTGTAACCTTTTTAAAAAACGGTCGTCTTATCTGTAACTAAACAATTGGAACCTTTCGTTTCCAGCTAAACTTTAAAATAAGCAGGTAATTAAACTGAAGCGCATGCAGATGCGGTATAGGAATTTTTTTGCCCCATTTTTTAAAGAATAAATACCTAAACATGAAAACACTATACAAAATAGCATGTACTCTTACGCTTCTTTTTATTGTTACAATAGGTTTTGCGCAAACAAATCCTAAACCGAACATCAGTGGAGTAATTTTAGACGAGACCAAAAAACCTGCGGATTACGTTACTGTCGTACTCTTTAAAGCATCTGATTCCAGCGTGGTTAAAACAGCATTTACCGATCCAAGCGGGATATTTACTTTTAGTGTTTCGGGCAAGGGGAGCTATTATTATAAAGCCAGTAATATGGGTTATAAAACGCTTAAAAGTAAAACCATTGTTTTAACAGAAGATAATCAAAAAGTAGATTTCGGAACGGCACAGCTTGTTGCAAGCACTCAAAACTTAAAAGAAGTGAATGTAGCGATAACCAAGCCGTTAATCGAAAGGAAAATGGATAAGATCGTGATGAACGTTTCCAATAGTGCGGTTATGACAGGTTCTACTGCACTGGAAGTTTTACAAAAAGCACCGGGCGTATCTGTAGATCAAAATGATAAAATTTCAATGATGGGAAAACAGGGGGTGTTAATTCAATTGGATGGCAAACAAACTTACATGAGTAGTGCCGATGTGGCCAACCTGTTACGGAATATGCAGAGTTCTGACATAGAAAGTATTGAGTTAATTACCAATCCATCTTCCAAATACGATGCCTCAGGAAACTCAGGGATTATAAACATCAAAACGAAGAAAAATAAAAATGGCGGGACAAATGGCAGCCTAAACGGATCATTGGGATATGGCAAAAACCTAAGGGCAAATGCAGGTTTAAACCTGAACCACCGTACACAGAAGCTTAATCTTTTTGGTAACTACAACTATGGTAAGTTTGAGCGCGATAACCTGATCGCTATTGACAGGATTTCGAACGGCACGCCAGATATTTACTTTATGCAGGTAGGCGAGAGCAAAAGAAAACAATATAACAATAACCTTAAAGCAGGATTAGATTATTTTATTGATAAGAAAAACACCATTGGACTATTGGTAAATGGTTATTTTAACCATGGTACCGAAGCATCCGCAAACAATACTTTAATAGGTACATCTTTTCAAAAGGCAGATTCTAGTCTGATGACCAAATCTTTGCAGGCAAACAAATACAATAATGTTTCTTATAACTTAAATTATAAATCTGTTCTGGATACCGCGGGTTCAGAAATCTCTGCAGATGTAGATTATTCTAAATACAAAGGAAACGATGGTTCTGATTATGAAAACGATTATCGGTTTCAAAATGGAAACAGTATCCGCCCGATCATATATACCAGGAACAACACCCCTTCGATTATTGATATCAAGGCATTTAAAATCGATTATAATGTTTCGCTAAACAAAACGGTTAAACTTGAAGCCGGGGTTAAAAGCAGCTGGGTTAAAACCGATAATGACTTACAGGCAGAAGTGTTAGTAAGTAATGCGTGGCAGAACGATGTAAAACGAAGCAATCAATTTATATATGATGAAAATGTAAATGCGGCCTATACCAATCTAAACAAACAGTTTAAAAATACCAGCGTGCAGATTGGTCTAAGGGTTGAGCAAACCAATTCGAAAGGAAATTTGATTACTAAAAATACCGTTGTAGAACGAAATTACTGGGATTTCTTTCCAACATTATTTGTTCAGCAAACGCTTTCTAAAAACAATCAGTTAGGGTTTTCTTATAGCAGAAGGATAGACCGCCCGAGTTATGATGCTTTAAATCCCTTTATTTATTACTTGGACGAATTTACCTACAGCAAAGGGAATCCATTTTTAAACCCACAGTATACACATAATTTTGAGCTCAGCTATACCCTGTTGCAAAAATATATGCTCTCGATAGGCTATAGCAGGATTAACGATGTAATTGCTGAGGTAATTTTACCAGATGCAGCAAATAAATCGTTATATCAAACCAATGCAAATATTGCCACAAATATTAGCTACAACGCCAATTTGAATGTACCTGTGCAAATTACTAAATGGTGGCAGACCAATAACAACTTAAATGTTTTTTACCTGAGTTTCGAAGCACCTGACCTGGCCGGGAGTGCTTTAAAAACCGGAAAAACGTCTTTCCAGTTTAAATCGCAGCAAACCTTTACCATTATGGATGGTTTTACCGCAGAAATAAATGGCAGCTACGAATCGCCGCTAGATTATGGAACACTAAGTTTAAAAGCCCGTTATTATGTTGATGCAGGTTTAAGCAAATCGATGTTCAACAAAAAGGCAAGTTTGAAGCTGGCCTTATCAGATGTATTTAATATGTCTGAAAATAATTTATCAAGTGCCTATCCGGGTTTAACTTACTCCGTACATCAGAAAAATGAAACTCAAATTGGCAAAATCAGCTTTACTTATCGCTTTGGCAAAAATGAGATTAAACCAGCTCGCCGCCGTTCAACAGGTACCGAGGCAGAACAGGGAAGGATGAAGAATTAGGGTGATTTTATCGTCATTTCGACCGCAGTGGAGAAATCTTTTAAATTTGATTTCAATAACTTGGTAAAAGATCTCTCCACTTCGCGTTGCTCCGGTCGAGATGACGACCACTCTATTAAAGTCTGTCAATGGTAGCCCCGTCGAAGGAACTGCCATTATACCGTGCAGGGCGTTTCGACAGGCTCAACGTGGCAAACTTAACGGGAAACTTGTTCTATAATAAGCCTCCTTTTCCGAGGTTTTATTGTTATTCTAATTCAAAGTCGTCACTATGATTTCAGGATCTACCTTGCTGTAAGGATCCTGAAATAAATTCAGGATGACGATTGGTGGGTTAAAACTTATACTCCATGACATAATCGTCCATAAAGTAGCCCTCACCTATATCAAGCTTTACCGATTCTTTAATGGTAAAACCTCCTTTCAGATAAAAGTCTTTGGCTTTATTATGCTTGTTCACATTCAATTGCAGGGCGCTTCCTCCCGCATCTTTTACCTGGTTAAAAACTTCATTAATTAAGATTTTTCCAACGCCTTTACCATGTGCAGATGGCAGCACATAAAGCTTGTGCAGTTTGTAAATACGCTCATCATGCCCAATAATAGAATATCCTGCAAAGCCAAACTGATTTTCACCTTCTTCCGCAATAAGGAAAATATGCCCTTCCATAAATTGTTTCAGTAGCTCACCTTTGTTATACATTTTATCCAACATATAATCAATCTGCGCCTGCCCGATAATATCAAGATAGGCTGATGGCCAGGTTGCCGCAGCAATATCCCTGATGATTTCTATATCATCTTCTTTTGCTTTTCTGAGGGTAATCATAATGGTTCGCTAATAAATATTGGTTGTCCTGAAAAGGTAAATTCTACAAAGCCATCTTTAACTACGGTAAAAATTTCTTCTTCATTCTGCGCGAGGTTGGTTACTTCCATATATCGGTTACCATGGATCAGAAACTCACTTCCCGCAGGTTTCCAAACCGAGAATCCCGATTTTATAGGATAGTGCTTTGCTCTTTCGGTAAATACCACCAGATTAATTTTATCTTCAAATCCTGCAAATTTCTCAAGATCGAATTTATTCGTAATTACATTTACCGCAGGATATCTCTCTTCGTACAGATAATTAACGGCAACCATTAAAGCATCAACAGGTCCCTGAACAACTTTGGTATCTTCCTGTGCTTCCTGCCCGTTCCCGTTTACCAGCACATCTACCTTTAAACCTAAAGAAAAAATCTTATCGTAATTTTCTCCGTTAACCAAAAGGGTAGGGCTCCATTCAAGCAGTTGCCCTAAAAGCTCTTCGTTAAAATTCCCAAGCTCATCAATATATAAGGCTGGCTCTTGTTTTTCTTTTACAATATGGTGTGAAGACATACTGCGAATATAGAAATTTCGCTTTAAGTACGGTATAGGAAGAATCAGCCGGACGTAAAATGATTAACGATTGTATGGATATTCGCTCACCCAATGGAAACCCCTATTAATGAGCTTAAAGTCTTTAAGGTCTTTTCGCTTAAAACTTACCGATATGGAATCTTTCCCTGTCAGGCCCGAAAGCATCAGTCTGTCTTTTCCAATAATATAGTTTAAAACATATTTAGTGGAGTCTTTATCAGTTGATTTAAGTACCAATTCTTTTTTCTTCTGATCAAAAACAGTAGTAAAATTAGCGGAACTATCGTTCATCTTCTTTATCCTTGCATACCCTGAATAATTAATAATCATCTGTCTCCATCGTATACTATCCGTAGTTAAAGGTGCTAAGGTTTTACCTTTCACTTTCATGCTTTCAACATTATAAATGCCATACATAAATGGCTTGGGCGCTGCACTACCATAAGTTTTTCTCTGTTCAATTAATGATGAAATCAGGAATACCAGAGAAGCAGTTATGTACAGGTATTTTGCACCATAAGCCGCAAAGTAAAGCCATCGCTTCCTAAACTTTGGACGATACATTTTTTCGAGCTGCTGACTTTCATATCTGATAAAGAAGCGATATAGTTTTAAGAAATGTGGCGCCAGAATAAATACACACATCACCACAAGTGCAGTTGAGAGTAGTTTTACAGGAACATCGAAGAAATAATTCATCGACATGACATGCGCTGTCGCAGCCAAGGATAGAAAGGCACCCACAACAACCGTTCTACGGAACAAAAGCATGATGGCAGAAACTTCAATAATGCCCATAAAGATATTGTAACCTTTAGAAAAGCCAAGGAAGGTCCACGCAAGCCCCATTGGCGATGCATTTCCGAAAGGTTGAAGCAACCTCATCAATGAAGGATCAGGAAACTGGAGCTTGATTACTTTTATAGCGCCGTACAATATCAAGGTAAAGGCTAAATAAAATCTCACGAGTACCACAAGCCAGTAATAAGCTGTATTGTAGCTTTTGCGTTTGCGATCTAAAATCGACCAAATGATGCTACCAATTACCGATACCAAAAATATAAAGAGTAACAATACCCAATCATAAGAAGTGTCGCCGCTACCATTGGTGTAAATTGTAAAATCGTAATTATAGTGGATAATGTGTTTAGAGAACCAGGGAATAAGATCGTGCAATACCAGATTTGGCAACTGCAATACACTTGATAGGAACGTAAAGGCTCCATTGTTATTCAAGATGATGAAAAGAAACAAGAGCAGAAAAAAGAACCTGAAAGAGATTTTTTTATAACTGTTCCAGGGCGTATTGTTTTGAAGAGCGCTTTCAGACATATTTTATTCGGTTTTAACCAAAACTAAATATTATCTCACGGGCTTCAAATTATAAAATGTTAATTAACAGCGCTTTCTTTAACAACTGTGTAAAAATCCTGATAAGTTTCAATAAAATCGTCGGCAAAATTAATGGCTCCGGAAACGGCTATACCATAAATACCGGTTTGCATTAAAGCTTCTACATCGTAGGTTTTAATCCCACCCACAGCCAATACCGGAATGCTGATGGCCTGGATTTTCAATTCTTTTACCACATGCTGATAGCCCTCAACACCTAAATGCGCATAATTGTTGGGTTTGGTTTCAGTTTCTGCAAATGGACCATAACCAGCATAATCGGCACCTTCTTTTGCAAGCCTGATTAAATTGTCTACTGTATTCGCCGATCCTCCTAGTGTAATATCATGGCCAACCAGTTTGCGTAGTTTGATAAAATCGGCATCCATATCTTCTATATGAAACCCCTGGATATCGGCCTTTCCATTTAAATGAACATGATCGGTAACGATTAAAGTGGTACCCCAGTCATCACAGATTTCGGCTATCGAATTAATATCCTGTAAAAGTGCTTCATCACTTTTGCTCAGGCAACGGTACTGGATCCATTTTGCACCAGCCTCACAGGCCTGTTGCACCTGTTCAATATGGCTTAAATGCGGGATATCGTGCGTAATGTAGTGGAGCTTTTCGATGTATTTCATACTGGGTGGACAGGATTTCTAAGATGATTTGATTTTAAGATCCGGAGGGCAAGATAAACAAAATCGCAATTGCAAGTATATTCTGCAATGATGATCCTATTTTAGCTCTAACCTTTTTTTCAGTTTCATACTATATGGCGCAAAGACCATCTGAATGGGATCTTGTTTAGTGAGCCAACGATTAATGATTCGAGTTGACAACTTTAATAAGCGATTTGCCCAAAAGTTGTCAACTCTGAATCACAGATTAAAATTTCACATTCAAACTTAGTAAAAAGTTGGTGCCCGCTTGTGGGTAAAAAAAGTTTTCGGTTATCCTGCTTCCTCCATATTGGTAGCCATAAGTATAACCGTTGCTTTCGTATTTTTTGTCTAATATGTTATTGACTAACAAACCCAGGTTAATATTTTTAACGCCGGCAAATTTAAAATCGTAACCTAAACGTGCATTGCTTACCCAGTAACCATTAATGGTCCTATCGTTGTTCTGCGTGTTATCCAGATATTGTTTGCTCACGTATTTACTTTGCAAAGCTATAGCAAAGCCACTTACAGGTTTATATACTACTTCGCCAAAAAGGACCGTATTTGGTGAAAACGAAATGTCGGTAAGATTATAATTATTTACTACCTGTCCGCCGTTATCATAATCATCATAATACTCGGTAAAGTTTTTGATTTTGTTGCGGCTAAAAGCAGCATTGGCATTTACAATAAACTGTTTGCTAATGGTATAAGAACCATCAAGCTCTATCCCTAAACGGTAACTCCTATCCACATTCTGACGGAAGTTTCCACCAACATCGTTTATTTTTCCTGTTACCACCAATTGGTTTTTATAGAACATACCATATGCATTGGCACCTATATTAAATTTGTCATCTTTAAAACGGTATCCCAATTCTACATCGTTCAAGCGCTCCGGTTTAGGGGTAATGCCAACTGTTGCATCCGCATAATCATCGCGGTTTGGTTCTTTATTCGCCACACTGAACGAAGCATATACATTGCTCTGCGGATTGATAAAATAGGTTGCGCCGAATTTAGGATTAAAGAAATTTAAAGTTTGGTTAATCGCCAACGTATTCAACTTATTTTCTGTTCCGGCAATATCATAATATACACGGCGGTATTGCAGATCGGCAAATAAACTCAAACCTTCAATAGGACTATAATTTACTTTGCCATAAACGTTAAAATCGGTTTTAAAACCATCATTATCATAATAATGCCTGTCAATGTTTCCGTTTGAAGCATATTGTGCCCAGATTACCTGCCCAAAGTGTGCGCCCTTATATTCGTTGTATGCACCGCCCAAAGTAAAGTTTAAATTCTTTTGGGGTACGTAGTTAAAGGCATAAGTAACACCATAAAAATCGTTATCCAACCAACGGCGGCGGATTAGATCTGTTTTGGCTATAGGTGTACCACCAGCAACAGCAACTGGGTTCAGGCCATAATGTTTCAGACTATCCTGTACCACGTATTCTTCATAATAACCTTCTCCTTTGGTATAATGTAAGGCACCATTAAAAGAAAACTGATCAGAAATCTGTCTGGCATAAATTAGCTGATAGTGGTTCTGGGTATAATTATCCGTTTGGTTGTTATAAAGGAAGCTATTGTATCTCCTGCCCGAGTTTAAAAGATTTGCCGCATCTTCGGCACCTAATCCATTTCTGTCAATATAGGCATTCATTCCTGCTACATCATTTTCTAAACGTGATTGCGGGATTCCGTTCCACGATTGGTAGGTTTTTTCATTTCCAGAGAAAACATTTACACGCAATAAATCCTTATCTCCATGATAAGCACCAGATAGAAAATACGATTTTAGTAAAGATGATCCGCGGTCCACATAACCATCAGAACTGATTCTTGATAAACGTCCGTCGAAACTAAAACGATTATTAATTAAACCCGTACCAACTTTTACTGTATTTTTCCAGGTGTTGAAACTGCCATAAGTGCTGTTTACTTCTGCATAAGGTTCCGTTTCGCTTGCAGTAGTTTGGATGTTCAAGCTCGCGCCAAATGCGCCTGCACCATTGGTTGAGGTACCTACACCACGCTGAATCTGCACATTATCTACTGATGAAGCAAAATCGGGCATATTAACATAAAAAGTTCCCTGGCTTTCGCTATCGTTGATGGGAATACCGTTAACGGTAACGTTAATCCTGCTATTATCGCTTCCGCGAATACGGATTCCGGTATAACCCACACCAGCACCGGCATCAGAATTAACCACCACGCCGGGAGTATTCTGGAGGATAAAAGGCAGATCCTGCCCGAAATTATTCTGCTGGATTTCTTCCTTGCTGATATTCTTATAAGTAGTTGCTGATTTATCTGTGGCACGGGTTGCACGTACAATGACCTCATCAGCCAGGAAATTTTGAGGCAAGAGGCTAAAATCAGCTGTGGTATTTTGATTAAGTTCAACGTTTTTTTCAATTGTTTTATAGCCAATATAACTTACCACAATAGTGTATTTTCCATTACCGAGGTTTGTAATGGTATAATTTCCACTAGCATCACTTACAACCGCCGTTTTTTGATTTCTTAATTTAACCGTAGCACCCGGAAGCGGCTGCTGGTTTTGGTCTGTTACTTTACCGGTAACCGAAATTTGTGCCGATGCAAAGAAAGGCAACATTGCAACAAGGGCTGCAAAAAGTAAATTTTTCAATCTTATTGTTTTTAGTTAAACCCATCGGAAAAAGGGGCTTCCCCGATTTCAGTTAAACTTCCATAACTCCAATCCCTACGCCGGCATTACCCGGATCAGGTGCATTTATAAGGCATGAGGTTTAGGGTTTAGGGCATAGGGTTTTTACCCTCCACCTTTAGCCTTTTACCTTTAACCTATAAAATGGGTATGATCTCAGCCTGTTTTTGTGTTATATAAACAAGGCACCCCTAATGATGCTGCAAATGTAGAAAATATTTGGGAATTCGTACGATTCTAGCAAATTTCAATTCCAATTGATTAAAATCTACCGTTTATTCCATTACTTATAAAGTAATTGGTTTTTTATTTTAGAAAATGGGCGGTCCTGCGCGCATAGGATTTACAGTCCCGCTCTCCCTCCTGCCAATTTGAAGGAAATCGGCATCCGTTCCAATCGGGTTTAGGTGGCCAGGCCGGTAGAAATATTTACTGATCATCACCAAACGTTCCTACGGAACGAAAACGCCAATTGTAAATTGGCTACCCGGCAGGCGTCCCGAAGGGACGGCCTGTGATTATTTTACCTTTCCCGTCCCATGGGGACGACTCCTTGGTAGAAAAAAATTGTTTTATTTTTTCGTTCCGTAGGAACGTTTCGTATTTAGGCAAACCCCAGTTCAATAAACCCGACAGCAGCAGCAGCCCCGAATTTTTCATGAGGGCTATAGCGTATGGCGGGACTTCCGGCGGCCAAAAGCTACTGACAATCATTTTCAAAAAAAGATAAATCTCCTACCTGTTCAAAAAAACATCAATAGCTTTAATCGCATTCGCCAGCCTTTCATCACCCAAACCGCCAACTACTTTATAATTTGCATTCAATGCTTTCAGCTCCTTATGCCAAACCTGCATAAAATATTCGCGTTTCTCCGGAAAATCGCGCAGCGGATCATCCTGCCAGGGCAAATCAATATCCATTAACAGATATAAATCGTATGGCTTTTTCGGTAATGCATCCAATACAACCTGGGGCGTTTCACCAAGTACTTCATCACTCCATATCTTTACCGTAATAAAAGTGGTATCGCAAATAATAAAATCACTTTCGGTAATCACTAAAACTGCGTCCTCTAAAGCTACCTGTCCGTAGTACATATTCACTTCATCTTGTAGCGTATAATCGGCAACCAGGTTTTCGCAATAGTAGCGGGCATATTCAGGCACCCACGAAACTTTGTAGTATTTAGCCAGCAGCTGAGATATAGTAGATTTTCCCGTACTTTCCGGGCCAACAATAGCAATCTTTTTTATGTTTCTATTCACGATACGTTTTCTGAATACGATCAAATGTAAAAGAAAAAGCCTTAAAAGAAAAAATCCGGTTGAGGAGGGCTCCTCTAACCGGATAATAAACCAAACAAACTATTTATGAAGAAATCCTCATGACGGTTAACTACTCCGCGGAGGAAGCTTTAGATCATTGTCTAAAGTATATACAAAACGCATATATGTTCTGCTTATTACAACATCATTGCCAATATTTCCATCATCACAACTTCGTGACGTAATTCTGACGTGTAGCACCACTTTTGTGAAATTGCTTTAACACTAATTAACATTTGTAGCAAAATTAAATATTTCGACTTTACACTCATGTATAATTTATAGTACAATCAGAAAAAAAGTGTTCATTATTTAAAACTATATATACTAAACGCTGTTATGTATTTTAGACATTAAGCAAAAAATCATTATTCCATGAAAAAATTGTGTGTTGTATTATCTCTTCTTATTGTATTTACTTTAGGCTCAATTGCCTTTACTCATATTAAATTAGGCGGAATAATCGGGAAAATTACGCCGGGAGATGCAGCTTCTGCTGTTTCGCTTGTAGCAGAGAAAGACACCCTAAATGCACAGATTAACCAGGGTGTTTTTACTTTTACAAACCTTAAAGAAGGTGTTTATACGGTTGTAGTAAAAGCCAATGCGCCATATAAAGATGCAGTAATAGAAAAGGTTGCCGTAAAAGATAGCGCTACTACAGATTTAGGCGAAATTAAATTACAACAGTAACTCATTTCTCAAAAGAAAAATCTAAAAAGAGCGCTTAAATACGGCTCTTTTTTATTTTAAAAAAAACGCCTTAAAATCATATCTAATGATGTATCTTTGCATCCCGACAGAACAGTTGGGATTTTTCTTCTTACAAGCATAATACCTTCTTGCTTCTTCACCTTCGGGTTCAACACTTTAGAATTTTAATTATTGTTTAAGCTTTATCATGCCTAAAGACACTTCCATACGCTCAGTACTGATTATCGGATCTGGACCAATTATTATTGGCCAAGCCTGTGAATTTGATTACTCAGGTTCGCAAGCGGCCCTTTCTTTAAAAGAAGAAGGGATTACCGTTTCTATTATCAACTCCAATCCGGCTACCATCATGACGGATAAAGTTATCGGCGACCATGTTTACCTGCGTCCGTTAAGCGTTGATTCCATAGAGGTTATTTTACAAGAGCATATCGACTCTGCAGATTTACCTAGAATTGATGCTGTACTTCCTACAATGGGCGGCCAAACTGCACTAAACCTTTGTAAAGAAGCGGAAGAACGTGGTGTTCGGGAAAAATACGGTGTAAAAGTGGTTGGTGTAGATGTTGCAGCAATCGAAAAAACAGAAAACCGCGAAGCTTTCCGCCAGTTAATGGTTGATATCGGCGTAGGTGTTGCTGAATCGAAAATTGCCAACTCATTTTTAGAAGGTAAAGAAGCTGCACAAGAAATCGGTTATCCATTGGTAATCCGCCCTTCATATACTTTAGGTGGTTCTGGTGGTGGTTTTGTGCACAAAAAAGAGGAATTCGATGCTGCTTTAAAACGTGGTTTAGAAGCTTCGCCAACACACGAAGTATTGGTAGAGAAAGCTGTTTTAGGCTGGAAAGAATACGAGTTGGAGCTGTTAAGAGATAGCAATGATAACGTGATCATTATCTGCTCGATCGAAAACTTCGATCCTATGGGTATCCACACAGGAGATTCAATCACTGTTGCTCCGGCAATGACTTTATCTGATCGTTGTTACCAGGATATGCGTAACCAGGCGATCAAAATGATGCGTGCAATCGGCAACTTCGCCGGCGGCTGTAATGTTCAGTTTTCGGTTAACCCGGCAAACGATGAAATTATCGCTATCGAAATTAACCCACGTGTATCGCGTTCATCAGCTTTGGCAAGTAAGGCAACCGGTTATCCGATCGCAAAAATTGCAGCTAAACTGGCTATCGGTTACAACCTGGATGAAATTGAAAATCAAATTACCAAAACGACTTCAGCATATTTCGAACCTACTTTAGATTACGTAATTGTTAAAGTACCACGTTGGAACTTCGATAAATTTAAAGGTGCTAATAAAGAGCTTGGCTTACAGATGAAATCAGTAGGCGAGGTAATGGCAATTGGCCGTACTTTTATCGAAGCATTACAAAAAGCTTGTCAGAGTTTAGAGATCAACCGCGCTGGTTTAGGTGCAGATGGCAGACAAGTACGCAATATCGAAGAAATTATGGACGGTTTGGAGCACGCTTCATGGAACCGTTTGTTCTTAATAAAAGATGCCATGGTGATGGGTGTGCCTTTGGAGTCTATCCGTAAGGTTACCAAAATTGATAAGTGGTTCTTAAACCAGATTCAGGAACTTGTATTGCTTGAAACTGAATTAAAAAGATATTCACTAAACAATATCCCTCAGGATTTCTTTGTAACACTTAAACAAAAAGGTTTCTCTGATATTCAGATCGCCTGGTTGTTAGGCAATGTTACTGAAGATGAAGTTTACGATCGCCGTAAAGCTTTAGGGATAAACAGGGTGTATAAAATGGTTGATACTTGCGCTGCTGAGTTTCCGGCCAAAACACCATATTACTATTCTACTTTCGAAGAAGAAAACGAATCAAAACCTTCCGACAGGAAAAAAGTAATTGTTTTGGGTTCAGGCCCTAACCGTATTGGTCAGGGTATCGAATTCGATTATTCATGCGTACATGGTTTATTGGCTGCAAAAGAATCGGGGTTTGAAGCCATCATGATTAACTGTAACCCCGAAACGGTTTCTACCGACTTTAACATGGCCGATAAATTATACTTTGAGCCTGTTTTCTGGGAACATGTTCGCGAAATTATCGAGCTGGAAAAACCTGAAGGTGTAATTGTTCAGCTAGGTGGCCAGACCGCGCTGAAAATGGCAGAAAAATTAACTGAAAAGGGTATCAAAATTATCGGAACATCTTTCGAGAACATGGATATTGCCGAAGACCGCGGCCGTTTCTCTGACCTATTAAAAGAATTAAACATTCCTTATCCAAAATATGGAGTTGCAGAAAACGCTGAAGAGGCAATTGTTGTTGCAAATGAGGTAGGTTATCCGGTATTGGTCCGTCCGAGTTATGTATTGGGTGGACAGGGTATGAGCATTGTAATTAACGATGAAGACCTTGAAAAAGCAGTAGTAAAATTATTAGGCGACTTACCGGGCAACCGCGTATTGATCGATCACTTTTTAGATAGAGCAGAAGAAGCCGAATCTGATTCAATTTCTGACGGTGAGGATGTGCACATTGTGGGTATGATGGAACACATTGAGCCTGCAGGTATCCACTCAGGAGATTCGTTCGCCGTATTACCTACATTCAGCTTATCCGAAACGGTAACTAAAGCAATGGAAGAATACTCGATCAAAATTGCTAAAGCATTAGATGTACGGGGTTTATTAAACATTCAGTTCGCTATTAAGGACGAGAAAGTATATGTAATCGAGGCAAACCCAAGGGCATCACGTACGGTTCCTTTCATCGCAAAAGCTTACGATGTTCCATATATTAATATCGCAGCTAAAATTATGTTAGGCGTAGCAAAACTGAAAGATTTTACCATCGTTCGTAAACTTAAAGGTTATGCCATTAAAGAACCGGTTTTCTCTTACGAGAAATTCCCGGAGGTAGCGAAAGAATTAGGTCCTGAAATGAAATCTACAGGTGAGGCTATTCGTTTCATCAAAGATTTAGAAGATCCTTACTTCCGCAAGCTTTACAAAGACAAATCAATGTATTTGAGTAAGTAATAAAAACAAGAAAAGGCTCCAGATGTAAATTTGGAGCTTTTTTATTTCGACTGAAGCGCAGTCCGGATGTTAAGTCGGGAGAGAGATCTATAGTCCTCGTTTGTAACGAGGATTACTGAGAGGTGCATTTGTAATGCAGAGCGATAAAATCGCTTTTCTCATACGTCCTCGTTACAAACGAGGACGATGTATAGGCGTGATCTTAAAGCTTATTGCATTAAGATTCCCAATCGAGTTGGGAATGACGAATCTGCAGGAAAATCCTAGTTTAAACCTCGCAGGTTTTTAAAACCTGCGAGGTTTAAATTTAGCGTTATTATTTCTTCAACTTCGGAATCCTTGTTGGTGTATCTGTTCCGTTTACAATACTGGTTGCACTCTTTGCAATTGCTTTAATAGTAGAAAGGATATTTTCTACATCTAAAGAACTGTATTCGTCCTTCACGCTGTGGTACAATTTATCAATATCAATTTTATCTGTACTAATGGTATGTGCCGGTACGCCTAAAGCAGCTAAAGTTGCATTATCGCTTCTATAAAATAAGTTTTGATCCGGATAGGGATCCGGATGGAAAGTAAATTCAGTTCCTGCTAAGTTTTTCTGTAAAATCTTCCCAAAATCAGATCTTTCGTAACCGGTAATAAACGCTGTGTTTTTTCCAAACTTAGAATCTTTACCGATCATTTCGATATTGAACATGGCTACAACATCATCAGGATTTAATTTTTCCGAGAAATATCTTGCGCCAAAACCACCAATTTCTTCTGCAGTAAAAGCAACAAAGATCAAGGTACGTTCGTTATTTTTTTGTGCTTTATAATATTTCGCCAGGGCAATCATGGCCGTTGTACCCGATGCATCATCATCGGCTCCATTGGCAATACTATCGCCATCTACCGGTTTTAAGAAACCCAGATGATCATAATGACCCGAGAAAATTACAATTTCTTTCGCTTTTGATTTCCCTGGAATTACACCTGCTACATTGAACAATGGCATTTTGGTTACTTTACTTTTAATAGTGGCCGAAAAATCTGTCGCGGCATCTTTACCTAAAACAAAAACCTGTACAGCGCCGTTGGTTGCATTTACATCTTTTTCATCAACAGTAGTTGGTTTGCTGAAATGATCTTTATAACGGTTAAAAAGATCAGCAAACTTATTGTCGACTAAAACGATCTGGTTTTTATCAGTGTTCAGCATGGCTCTGAACTGCGCTACAAAAGGCTTTTCAGGATCTAATTTAACAACAGTGGTGTTGGATTTATCAAGCGTAACACTTTCTGTGGTAACGCCGGTAACCATTATATTTTCTAGTGCAATTTCCTGTCCGTCTATTTTAACACTGGTACTTTGGTTAGCAACCTGGTATTTGTTAAAAGTTTGGCGGAATGTTTTTTCACCTGTTAAGGGCTGCAGACCGATTTTCTTAAATTCTGATTCAATAAAAGTAGCGGCTTTATCAATCCCTGGCGTAAAGGTTGCACGCCCCTGCATATCATCAGCACTTAAGGTTTTAATCAGGTGATCGGTGTATTCGCGGGTGATGATTTTATCAATGTTTTGCGCTTTAAGCTGCAAACTTGCCATCCCGACAAGGGTAAAGAGGAATATTTTCTTCATATAATAAGTAGTAAAAAGGGTGAATTTAGGGTTTTTGGTTGATAATTCGGAGGTTTTGTGGTCTGGTTGCTCATGGTTAATAGCCTAATGGTTTATAGTGTATCGTTTTTGGACATGATCTATGATCCATCTAACGATGAACCATTCGCTGCCTCATCCATCTTCCATTAGCCATCTTCCATACTATTCTCCGTCCCAATCGTATTTTTCAAGATCACGGTATGCTTTTCCTTTTAATATTTCTTTCTTCTTTGACGATTCGGAATCAACCCTTGTTCCGTGAATATTATCGGCCACCTCAAAATGAAAATCCTTGTCCTTTTTCGAATGATAAATGGATACCTCGTCTCCATCCGCTATTGCATAATCATATGGTCCGCGGGCACTCATCAGTTTTACAAACACAGGCAAACATTCAAAAAAGATAAACAGCAGCCCGATAAAAGTAACCGCAATTGCCGTATTGTTATCCCGGGTGCCATCTACGTTGAATTTAAGCTGACCTAATGCCCAGTTGCGATCAGCAAAACCGGCAATATCCGATAAACTGTCTAACTGTTTTTTGGTGTATAGCTTTTCGGCAAACAATCCATCAAATTCTTTGCGTTTATCTACAAAACCTTCTGATTTGTTGATGTTGGCTTTCAGCGTATCTAATTCTGCCGTGCGTTGTGCAATCTCTGCTTCCTTGCGTTTGGCGTATGGCCCATAGCCCATTACACCCGATGTTTCGGTGGTTTTATTTCCGAAAATCTCGAAATTAAGCTTTTGCCTATCCGCTTTAATTCCTTTCTCAAGTGAATCCCGGGTGGCTTTCTGCTGATTTAACCTGCCAAATTCTACCTGATATTTTTTTTCGAAGGCTTTGTTCAAGGTGTCGATTTTAGCACGCTGACCATTCAGGTAACTTACCTTTAGGCGTTCTTTAATTTCTTTGTCGAAAATTTTAAGCTCTATGGGTCTCGAAATAACCATACCGATCATAATGGCCAATAGAATACGCGGTGTAGCCTGTAATAACTGTTTATTGGTGCTGGCGCTTTTATTAATGCTCGATACAATATAGCGGTCCATATTAAAGATGGCTGCTCCCCATAAAAAGCCGAAAACAATAGCGAAAACCACAGCCAGATCGTCGCCTTTAAATACAAAATACATGGCATAGCCTCCAGAAAGGGCAGCAAATAAGCCTGTAAAAAAGATGGTGGCACCAATGCCAGTATATTTATTTTGTTCTGAAGGATACTTTTCCAGTGTCGGGATATGAGCGCCAGAGCAGAACCAAAAGAAACGGTTCAGTTTGTCCATTTGTAACTGTTTATAATTAAACGCCTAAGGGTTAAAGTTGTTACAGTTTCAAACAAAATTTATAGCTTTTTTTTGATAGGAACCGTAAAATTGATTTTCCTATATTTGCATAAATACATTTTATAAAATGAAAGAAATATCGGTACAAGAACTAAAAGAGAAAATCGATAACAAAGAAGATTTTCAATTAATTGATGTTCGTGAAACATTCGAATACGAGGTTTCCAATCTTGAAGGCGAGAATATCCCTTTGGGTGGAATTTTAATTGAGGCTGATAAGGTTGCGAAAGATAAGCCGGTAATTATTCAGTGCCGTAGCGGAAAAAGAAGCGCAGCAGCAGTAATGCAGTTGGAGCAACAATACGGATTTGATAATCTTTATAACTTAAAAGGCGGTATTTTAGCTTGGCAAGAGGCTTTTGATCCGAGCATGCCGGTATATTAATGATAGAATGAATGAATTTTGAATGAGTGAATGTTAACACATAACACTTATTCAAAATTCATTCTCTCATTCAATCATTCTTTAATTTTGTCATTCAATCATTTCCACCGTGGGTAAAAAATTTGCTTTAAATATCTTTTATAACTTAGCCATTATCCTTTCTATTTTCGGATTGGTGTGGTGTTACAACAATGCTAAATATCTTCCAGCTGGTTTTTTGGTAGGTACAACGGCCTGTTTGTTTTATTTTAAATACCAGCTTACTAAAGACATCAGAAAAAGTTTTAAAGAAAAAGATCAGAAGTAGCAATTTAATGATAGAATGAGTGAGTTTTGAATGATTGAATATTAAGGCATAATGCCTATCCAAAATTCATCTATCTTATCTCGCTCAGGATCCTCAATCATTCTATAATACTGTCATTCATCGGTTTCTACTCTACCTTAAAGAAAAAGATCAGGAGTAATACCTGCTAAGCCTAAACCTGGAAGATTTTTTAAGATATACTTCCCGTTTTCGAAAGCTGGATCAGTAAATGGGTTATTTTTGGTCAGCCATGGCCCATCTAAATCGGCCCAATTGCATAAGGGAGCCAAAGCGGCAGCAGCCAAAGTAGCGCAACTGGTTTCGCTCATACAACCAATCAGCACTTTCATTCCAAAAGAACGGGCTTTCAAAATCATCTGATGCCCTTCGTACATGCCACAGCTCTTCATTAGTTTTACGTTAATGCCATGATAAGCCCCTTTCAGTTTATCCATGTCGGCTAAACGCTGTACGGCTTCATCTGCAAGTAATGGAATAGGGCTACGCTCAGTTAACCAGGCATTCCCATCAAGGTTGTTTTTATCCATAGGTTGCTCAATCAATACCACTCCCTGGTTATGCAGCCAATAAATTAAATCAATCGCTTTTATCTTATCTGCCCAGCCCTGGTTCGCATCCACATATAAGGGTACATTGGTCATGCTCCTAATGGTTTCGATAATTTCCTGATCGTTATCCCTCCCCAGTTTAACCTTAATCACTTTAAACGCTTCCGCATCTCTCAGTTTTTCGCGGATTACTTCAGGCGTATCAATGCCAATGGTATAAGAAGTTACCGGCATGTTGGCAGGATCTGCGCCGTAAATTTCATAACAGGGTTTATTTAACAATTTCCCTTTAATATCGTTAAGTGCAATATCTATCGCCGCTTTAATGGCTGGCTGACCTGGAGCAAGCCTATCCAAATAATTAATAATTTCTTTGAAATCGAATGGATATCGGATTTTGTCCCAATCTACAAGCTGCAGAAAAGCTGCTGCACTTTCGTAGCTCTCGCCCATATAAGGCACCATAGATGCCTCACCATAACCAGTCACACCTTCATGCGCTATCTTTAATAACATTAAGGGCGTACTGGTACGGGTAAATTTCGAAATCGAAAAAGGATGTTTTAATTCTAATTCAAATTGCCTGCAACTAATCTTCATTATCAATCGTCTTCTAAATAAATAAGGTAATTATCCCTTTACAAATTATCTTTGTTTTATTAACGCAACTACCACTGCCATGAAAAACAATTCAAGATTACGGTATTTTATTTATTTATCCTTAATATTTATTGGAGGATGTACCACCGGAAAAAATGCCTTACAAAAAGGTGATTATGATGCTTCGGTTGAAAAATCGGTAAGCAGACTACAAAACTCACCGAAAAACAGCGAAGCCATGCAAGTGTTAAAAACGGCTTACGATTTAGCACTAAAGGATCATTTAAGAAAGATTGAAGAGGCAAAAGCATCTAACGACCTTTTTAGATGGGAATCTATAATGTACGATTATCAAAAAATCAATCAATTGGCTGATGATATCAATAGTTGTCCGGCCTGCTTAACGGTTGTTCCGGGCCCGACAAAATACATCAATGAGCTTGCTGATAGTAAATATAATGCTGCAGCAGCCAGATATAACTCTGGTTTAAGCTATTTGAGAGAAAATAATCGCCAGGCAGCTAAAAAAGCCTATTACGAGTTTGAGAAAACACAAAACCTTCAGGCCAATTATAAAGATGTAAAAGCTAAAATGGAAGATGCCTATTGGGCAGCAGTGGCAAGGGTGGTGGTGCAGCCGATTATTGTAAACAGCGGGACGTATAAATTGAGTGCCGATTATTTTCAGCAACAGATTGATCAGTTTATTGGAAGTTACTCCAGGAATAAGTTTGTGATTTTTTACGGCGAAGCACAGGCTACCGAGCAAAAAATTGTTCCCGACCAGGTATTGAGTTTAAACTTTGACGATTTTGTGGTAGGCCAAACCTATGTAAAAGAAAGGGTTGAAAAGTTAAAACGCGACAGTGTGGTAATCGGCGAAACGCGCGATAAAAAACCAGTTTATGGCACAGTAAAAGCAAACTTAAGTATTTTCGAAAAGAATATCTCATCATCAGGACTACTGGATATGAGTATTACCGATTGGAAAACAAAAAAATTGGTTCGCCAACAGAAATTCCCCGGAACTTATGTTTGGCGTGATAGCTGGGCCAGTTATAAAGGGGATGACAGGGCCTTGAGTAAACAACAATTGGCCATTACCAGAAGAAAAGAAACACTACCACCTCCACCAAGTGCTTTATTTTTAGAATTTACCAAACCGATTTATACTCAACTGGTTGAAGATATCAGTTATTATTACAACAACTATTAGCTTAACCACCCCCGGCCCCTCCTTGAAAAGGAGGGGAGTTAACACCTCACCCTGTTTGAGGGAAGAGGGAGAAATTGAACATTGCGATACCATTCACGTAAATAGGGTGAGGTGGTTGTAATCCCTGCGTTAAAATAAAATATCGGTGCAAAGCCCTAAGAATATAATGGCTAATATTGCAGTAATGAACACTGGCTTATACAATCCTTTCCAAAACTTCGATTTTTTATATAAAACCTGCTTTTTAAGCGGAAAAACTTTTAATTCTCCTGTAATCCAGGTGCCTTTGCTTCCCAAATGGTTACTGGAGCAGGCAGGCTTGAGCGGTGAAGAGCAGATCCAGTTTTTGGATGAGAGTATCCGTTCGTACAATACGCTGGTTATCCCGGTAAATACTGAGATAAACGAGCAGTTCTTAAATCCTTTGGAAGATAAAATCGAAGCTGCATTTGCAATAGGTTATGATGCCGTTTCTGCATTGCCTGAACTGGATCTTTTCAACTGGATCGGAAAGTTTTTATATGGCTTTGTGTATATCGAAATGCATTCGGCTTTACGGAAAGAAATGACTGCCGATGGTTTAAACATGTCGCAATCTTTGATGATGAAATTTGCCAATCTGAATTTCATGATGCAGAACCTCTATACCAGCCTGGAGTTTGAAGATTTTTCACCATGGTCTATCACGGTAGTAAAACTCGAAAACGGAGAAACACCATTCAGTTTCCGTGATGAGATTAATACTTTAACTTTCTCGCTAAAAATGAAAGATTTTGGCATCATTGCCTGTTTACAGGATAATGGCACCAATAAACGCTATCACCAGGATCTCATTAATGAGATAAAAGGCAAAGCTTTAACTGCCGAGCAGTTTGAAGAGCTGAGCGCCCGCTTTTATTATTCAGCCTATCTTTTTAACCGTTTACCTGAATATACTTTTATGCCTGTAGAAGGCACTACTTATATAGAAGCTATGCCTTTACGTGGAAACATGACTAAGCCGCTTTTTGATGTTTGGCAAAATAAAGTATATGCGCAGGTGTTGGAAAACTTCTGGAAACCCTGGGGTTATGTGGTATTCGAGATCATTAAAAATCCTGATGAGCCAATGAGTTTCTTCGAAAAGCCAAATTTGCCTACTGCTGGTTAAGTTTTTACCACAGATGTACATGGATAAACACAGATTTAACTTCTTCGATAACCTAAATGCAATCGTCATTTCGAAAGGAGTCAAACGAAGTCGAGAAATCCATTTTAAATCTCTCTCAGCTTAACTTTGAGGGGCTATGCTTCAGTCAGGTTGACGACTAATTAAATCCCCAGTTTTGTTCTGATGACGGTGAAGAAATTTTCTAAAATACCAGGGACAAAAATAATGGTAAAAATCAGGCCAGTTAATGCGCCAAATAAGTGGGCATCGTGATTGATATGGTCTCTTGCGTTACGCGAGGCATAAGCACAATAAATTAAGTACAATACCCCAAAAATGATAGCAGGTATTGGAATGGGAATAAACATGAGATATAAGCCTGTTAACGGGCTGTATAGTATAAAACTGAATACTACGGCGCTTATTGCTCCGGATGCGCCTAAACTATTATAGTTAAACGTGTTCTTGTGCCTAAAAATAGTCGGAAGATCGCTTAAAACCATCGCAACAAAGTACATCAGTCCAAACCGCCAGCTTCCCATCATGCTTTCGAGTGCAAAAGCAAATGCATAAAAGGTAAACATGTTAAAAAATAAGTGCATCCAATCGGCATGGATTAAACCACTGGTTATAATCGTATAAATATTCCTTCCCTTTGATACAGTGTACGGATGCAACATGAACTTTCCATACAGGGAGTGATCGTAGAAAGCGTATAGGCTGGTAATAATGGTAAAAACAAAAATTATTGAAGCAACTGGTGCAATATTAAAGTATTCCATAGGGTTTATTTTAAATCAAGTTTTACGTCTGTAACCAAACGGGCTACCGGATATCTGTTGTGTGTTTTTTCGTAATAATCAGAATTTTTATACACAAAATCAAGCTGTGCAGCTGCATTCTTCGCAAATTCTGCATCTGAAGCCTTTTTAGCTTCGAGTTTATTTTTTAAATCAGGGTTATTTTTGAGGAGTTCTGTAGCCGTATCTTCAAAAACATAGGCCGAATAGTGTTCTTTCATATCCAGAATAGAATCGAAAAAATTCCAGTTGAAATAAGAATCTGTGGCCTGGGGCTCCAAGGTTTCTACAATATAACGGTTAGTCGGCTGATTTACATAAACCACATAATCGCCGGCGTAGTATTGCAGTTTCTGAGAGATGGTATTCACTTTTACGCCCGAGTGCAGGTAATGACCTTCATATGGGCGGGTTCCGGTTTTAAAATCACCGATATAATAATTGTCAACCGCAATTTTCTGGTCGCTTTTTAATTCCCTGATTTTAACATGATTTAGCTTAAGCAGCTCAATAACGCGATCCCAGGCTTTCGGAATAATGTAGGCAATCGGTTTTTGAACAGATAATGCAGGTTCAAACTTGTTCCATTCTTTAATGGTTTTGGTGTAAGGCTTGCTGCGATCATAATATAAACGATCAGCGCCGCTTACCGTGCTGGGCTTTTGCCCGGCCTCAAAGCCCTTAAAGGTCAAATCGTTTACCTCGGTCTTATTCAACTTCCATTCTAAAGGAAATTCCTTTTGTGCAGCTACGAATTCATCAGCATTTCGCTTATTCTCCCCAATAATTCTGGCATCTCGTTCTACAACCTGAATATAGGTTTGCAAAAGCTTATAAGTGGCATCCACACGCAAATCATACGATTTTAACATATGTGTTTCTGGCATAAAACCAATAGTATTGTGCAGGGTGGTATACCCGGTAGAATAACGTGGAGGATCTATAAAACCTGTTATTCCAGTTTCCGGCGTTTCGCCTATTGAGTTTACATAAGGAATCATCGGATAACCAAGCTTTTCCATACCGCAATATAGATCAGGCACCAGTGTTTTAGTCAAATAATCAGAAAGTATAGGGTTCAGCTTATCTTTTTGTGTTGGGATAAGCGTCATCACATATTGATAATCGGCACCATTGCTGGTGTGGGTATCTACAAATATTTCGGGCTGCCAGGTGTTAAAAATGAGTTGAAATGTTGCCGAATTTTTCGAATCAGTTTTAATGAAATCACGGTTCAGATCGAGGTTTTTACTATTCCCTCTAAAGCCATAAGCAACTGGCCCGTTCTGGTTAGCCCTGGATGTTCCGCTACGGTTAAAACTGCCATCTATATTGTAGATGGGAATGATGCAGATCACTACATCTTTTGGCAATTTACGAGTTTTAAGGAGATCGCGGGCTAACATCATTGAGGCATCAATTCCCTCTGGTTCGCCAGGATGGATTCCATTATTGATCAATAACACCCTTTTGTTGCTTTTCCTGATCAGTGCCGGATCGAAAACCTGATCATGTGACAATACCAATACGTGTAAAGGTTTTCCAAAATCAGTACGCCCATAGGAAAATAGTTTGGCTTCGGGATAAGTTTTAGCCAGGTTTTTGTAATAAGATATTGCTTCGGTATATGTTGTAGTTTCGATTTTCCCACTTAATTCGAAAGGTGTTTTTTGTGCCGCAGCTTTTAACCTGATAGATAGCAAACAAAACACAAAAAATTTTCTCATGCCTTAAATCTAAGAAATTGAAATAATGTTATTAAAGTGTTTTACGATAATATTTAAGACCACCAAACATGTATTTAAAACCTATGGTGTAGGTGTTATAGATATCGGGTGAGAAGTTTTTAAATCTTTGCCTCGAATCGTTATAACCATCCAGGCCTTCGCCTCTAGTATAGTTCAATTGTGAATTGATATTGATGACATACCGCATATAACCGTATCCATCGTTAATGTAATAGTTAAACCCTAAGTTTAAAGGCACCAATAGCTCCAAGGTCTTATCTTCTCCCAAAAAAGGGCCATAACCTGGAGCAGAAGCGGCCCAAAGTGGTTTATACCTTACAATATCGGTAATGTTATTGTTAATCGCCCCTATACCCAAACCCAGATACAAACCTCTTATATTGTATAAAAACTCACTTTTATTGTAGTTCACCACCTCACCAAGCATTAGCTTTACATTGGCTGTAATTGCTGTATATTTGTTTACAAACTGACGGTTGTTCGGGTCGGTTCGTATATTCCCGCCTTTGACCGTACCATGCTGTCCCTCTAAACCTAAGGTTAAAAAGGGAGTGATATGATAATCTAATACACCATAGACTGTATATCCAATACTTCCTTTATTTACATCAGTATAAGAGTTGTTTATTCCTCCTCCGAAACCATACGACATGTTAAAATAGTTGGCTTGGGCAAAAGCAAAACCTCCTGTAAAAACAAGCAAAAAGGTAATGAAGGTAGCTTTCAGCAAATTAAAAATCATATCGTTTTTTTTACAAAAATAATATGATTATTCGATATCTATAACTTTTACCTTTGAATTATGAGCATATACACCAACATTAACAAATCAATTGAGCAGCGATTTATAAAATATGCAAAGATTGATACCCAATCTGATCCAAATTCTCCTACCTGTCCGTCAACCCTAAAACAGAAGAACCTGGGCAAAGTGTTAGTTCAGGAATTGTTAGAAATTGGCATTTCTGACGCCGAAATGGACGATAATGGTTATGTTTATGGTACAATCCCATCTAACACCAATAAGCCGTTACCTGTAATTTTCTTTTGCTCGCATATGGATACCTCACCTGATTGTAGCGGCGAAAATGTTAAACCGATTATTCATGAAAATTATCAGGGACAAGACTTAATTCTACCAGATGATCACCATATTGTTATTAAACTTTCTGAACACAAAGACCTAAAACATCAGATTGGAAATGATATTATTACCGCTAGCGGCACAACTTTATTGGGCGCTGATAATAAAGCTGGACTAGCAGAAATTATGGAAGCAGCAGCCTTTTTAATGAAAAACCAAGAGGTAAAACACGGAACCATCAAATTGCTTTTTACACCAGATGAAGAAATAGGCAGGGGTGTAGACAAAGCTGATTTAAAGAAATTAAGTGCCGATTTTGGCTATACAATAGATGGAGAAACTCTGGGCTCCATTGAAGATGAAACTTTTTCTGCGGATGGTGCTACCCTTAAGGTTTATGGCGTAAGTACACATCCGGGCTTTGCAAAAGGAAAAATGGAAAGTGCTATAAAAATCCTTGCTGAAATTTTAGATTCGCTACCGAAAGATACACTTACACCAGAAGCTACATACCAAAAGGAAGGATTTATCCATCCGGTAAGTATAAATGGGCAGGTAGAAGAGGCAGAAGCACAGTTTATCATCAGGGATTTTACCGATGAGAAACTAGCCGCGCATGGGCAGTTTTTGGAAGAAACTGTAAAAAAGGTAATGGCTAATTATCCAAAATCGACCTACAAGCTTAATATTAAAGCACAATACCGCAATATGAAACAGATTTTAGATCAGCATCCTAAAATTGTGCAGTATGGCATTGAAGCCATTGAAAGAGCTGGCGTGGTTGCCAAACAACAAAGTATCCGTGGTGGAACAGATGGCTCGCGACTTTCATTTATGGGTTTACCATGTCCCAATATTTTTGCCGGCGAACATGCCTTTCATAGTAAACAAGAATGGGTAAGCGTACAGGATATGGAAAAAGCTATACAAACCATTATAAATATTGCTTGTATTTGGGAAGAGAAGGGGTAAGTCCTAAGTCTTGAGTCAGTAGTCTTGAGTCTAATCATCAATTAATAAGGACTTTGGACTATTGACTTTGGACTCAGGACTAATAAGAAGCTTGTCCTATATCTAACCTTGCTATTTTTCCTTCTTTGTTTACCTGAAATTTAAAGCAGGTTTTAAAATCGCCCCATTGGTCGGAGTGGAAATGACCATATACTTCCAAACCATTGTTTTCAACTTTATCTATACTGGTAAAACGCTCATGCCCTAGTGCTTTCCTGAAAAAATTATTAAATTTCATCTGGTTCCCGTCATCATAAAAGGCAACTTCGGCAGCAAATAAAGAAAACCACATTTTCTCATCGCCTTTTTGCAACGCAATAATCGCAGCCTTTACTTTTACATTTGATAATTTAGTTAAATCTATCGCCATAGGTTCTGATCTTGTTTTGAGGGAAAGTAAATTTGCTGATAATAAAACAAACGGAGTATTAAGCTTTAAGCAGTGACCAAAATTAATAAAAAAGATATTTTTAAAGCCCATCTTTTTGCTAATTTAGCTTGTAATGATAACTCTCGAAAACGACTATATAAAAGTTAGCCTGGCGGCTAAAGGCGCAGAACTTCAAGGTTTATTTAGCAAAGAAACCAAGCTGGAGTATTTATGGAATGCCAACCCAAAGTATTGGGCAAAACATAGCCCGGTTTTATTCCCCATAGTTGGCTCGTTAAAAAATAACAGATTTAACTATGAAGGTAAAAATTATGAGTTACCCAGGCATGGGTTTGCCCGCGATCATATATTCAATTTCGAAAAAATAAGTGAAAGCGAAGCTGTTTTTACGTTAACCCAAAATGAAGATACCTTAAAAGTATATCCCTTTGATTTCGAGCTGAAACTGAGGTACCGGCTAATCGGCAGGAAACTGAATTTAACTTATGAGGTAAGAAATACGGGTACTGCCGAACTTCTATTTTCCATTGGTGCGCATCCGGCATTTGCGGTACCAAACACGCCAAATACCGTTTACGAAGATTACTATCTGGCTTTTAATGCTGATGAGAAATTAAGCTATTGGAAACTTGAAGATGGCCTGGTGGCCGACGAAACCAAAAATATCGAGCTTAATGCACATCAGCTAAAGCTTAAACATGATTTGTTTTATAACGATGCGTTGGTTTTTAAAACCCTGCAAAGCAACTGCATTAGTTTGCTCAACACTAAAAATGATTATGGCCTCCATTTCCATTTTGAAGATTTTCCATTTTTTGGAATATGGGCGGCAACCGATGCGTCATTTGTATGTTTAGAGCCTTGGTGCGGAGTTGCTGATGGCGTTAACCACGATCAGGAATTAACCCACAAAGAGGGCATAATAAAGCTTGATCCAGGCAAAAACTGGTCACGCTTTTGGGAAGTAGAGTGTTTTTAAACTGGTTTTTTATTGATTTATTCAGTAAAGCAATGTTCAGTTCTTTATCTTTTTAGGAAAGTTACGAAAGATGGCCCGTCTTTTTTTGCCAATACTTTACCGATCCATACTCATCTTCAAATTAAAGGGCACCTTTAACCATTCTGTTTTCGTGATACGCACCTCCAGTTTGTTGTTGGCAACATCCGGCAACAGGCTGGTCAGTACAAAACATTCAGTTAAAGAATGTTAAATATATTGGATGAAAAATTTGAATCACCATTTTTACTAAATGAAGAATCTAAAAATAACACTATGCCTCACCTTATTACTTGTATTCTCAGTACTTTACAGCAAAGCTTTTACTGACTCTGTTTGGGTAAATATTAAGATTACAGACACCTCATTCAATCATAAAACGCCAAAACTTTATCTCCAAAAACTGGGAGACAAAATCCGAACACCAATATCCCCTAACAGCATTAAAGATGGTCAGTTCGTATTTGCATTCAAAAATGAAAATTATTTTGAATGCATATTACGTTTCGATCCAGACAAGACTTTTTTCGTACCCTTCTATTTATCTCCAGAAAGCAAGCATGTAAAAGTTGAATATTTTTTCCCATCAACAAACAAAATAGCTTTTATCAATCGATCAAGTGGTTCTAAAGCCCAAGCTGATATTAACCGGATTGAAGACAGAACTAATGAAATACTGCATCAAAATGATGAAAAGCTTAGAATAAAATATAAAGATTACGACAAGATAGCTTCGCGGGTAGATATCCTAAATGAAAGCTATAATCTTAATCTGAAAGATAGATTTGAGTTTATCAAAAAACTGTCTTACGACACTACTATTTACGCCCCAGCCTTATATTCGAGTATTATTAATTCATTTGATGATTGGTCGGTTGATCAACTTAAGGCATTTGTATCCAATCAAAATCCAAGAGAAGCGGTTAGTATTTACCAGGAAATTAAAGATAACATAACTATTAAAGAAGCGGCATTTAAAGATGAGAAACTCAAATCAATACTTCTCAAAAACCCTGAAATACAGTTGGCGATTAAGGCTATGGATCAGAAGTACATTTATCTGTCATTTTGGGCATCATGGTGTGGTCCTTGTCGGTTACATAACAAAACGCTTAAGTCAGCCAACTATAAAAATTTAGGCTTTATAGGCATCTCATTCGATAAAAATCTAGTTGAGATGATTAGAGCAGGCAAAGAAGATAATATTGACAAGTGGAAACAGGTTCAGATAAAAGAGGGCTTTGAATCCGAAATAGCAAAAAGCTTTGGTATTAATGCTTTGCCAGGAAATATTCTTTTAAACGATAAAAGAAAAATAATCGGTATTAATATTTCTGATCAAACATTGGAGCACCTCATCTTTCAAAAATAGTTTAAATACGATCATATTTGGCCGCTAATCAATTGAAAACACAAAATAACTATTTGTTAATCATAGTGATAACCTGCTTAAAGTTTCTCTGGTTACCCCAAGATAAGATGCAATAAGGGTTTTCGGAATCCTTTGCTGTAAAGATGGATATTGATTGCACCATTGTTTGTAACGCTCGCCGGCATTGTTACTCAATAAAGCCAATACCCGCTTTTGTAAAGCCATATTGCCTGTCGTATACTTTTTCCTGAAAAAATATTCCATTTTTCGGGAAGAGTCGCAAAGCTTTTCCTTGTTTTCAAAAGAGATGGAAAGTGTTTCGGTATCTTCTATACAGTCTACATTTAAAGTGGCAGGCATGCCGGTATTAAAAGCATTTGGGTCTGAAAACCACCATTCTTCCATGGCCAACTGTAAAATATATTCTTTTCCTTCATTATCGGTATATGAAGATTTTACGATGCCTTTCACAACAAAATGTTCCTGGCTGGCCACATCACCCGCCTGGATAATGTACTGATGTTTTTTGTACTTCCTTTTGGTAAAAAAAGATGCAGCATGTTCAAATTCTTCATCTGTTAAACAGATAATCTGGTGAATGTGTGCTCTTAAAAAATCTAATTCCATGTTTATTATGCAAACAAATGTACTCTTTATTGCAGATTTTTAAACCCAATCCATTTGTTTTGATCAAATATCGGCGTGATAATCATCACATTAAAATAGTGATATATGTCCTTTACAAAAATTTGTGCTTGCATTATGTTTGCAGCACACAACACACAAATGAAACTTAAATTATTAGCCTTAATCGCTGTATCATCATCTTTAATTTGCCTAAAGGTACACGCCCAGAGTTTAGCAAAAATGAACTGGTTTAACGAACCCGAAAAATGGGAAATTAAAGATAAAAATACCTTTAGCATGTTTGTTCCTGCAAAAACTGACTATTGGCGGATATCGCATTATGGTTTTACGGTTGATGATGCCCCTTTTTATTATGCTACTTATGGTGGCGAATTCGAGGTAAAAGTGAAAATTACCGGAAATTATGTAACCACTTTTGATCAAATGGGATTGATGCTTCGCATTAATGAAGAAGAATGGATTAAAGCAGGAGTAGAATTTGTTAACGGAAAACAAAATGTAAGTGCCGTTGTAACGCATAAAACGAGCGACTGGAGCGTGGTAGAATTGGAGAAAGCACCTACATCAATCTGGATGAAAGCGATTAGAAAACTAGATGCAGTAGAAATTTTCTATTCATTTGATGATAAAAAATATACCATGCTGCGTACCTGTTATTTTAAAGATAATGCCCCGGTAATGGTTGGCCTTGTGGCTGCATGCCCTGATGGGAAAGGTTTTAATGCTACATTCGAAAATTTTAAAGTTACGCCTAAGCCAGATCAGCGCAGGTTAGATTGGGCAAAAAAACAACAGAATTAATGAGACTCACCCGTACCGTCATTTTGAGCGATTGCACCGCAGTTAAGAACCCGAAGGCTCAGCGAAACTAAATCTATCTAAAGCGTATTTTTTGACTTAGATCTCTCCATTTCGCTGTGCTCCAGTCGAGATGACGCGAAGATTCCCGTCTGCGCGAGAATCACGACCTTTCTAGTAATTTTGATTAAACCTGAGCCAACTGATCAACCAAATCCTGAAAACCTGGTCGCTCTAAAGGCACTGTAGCCAAACAGGCATCTTTAAGTTCACTGATCATTTTATAAACTTCCTCACTTACTTCTTCGTTTTTTAAAGAAAGTAAATCATCAAGCAGATAGCCATAAGCACTTACCTCTATCCGTTCCAGTGCCTTAGCCGTTTCAGTAGAAGTTTTATCGTAAAAACTGGCTGCACCAAAATCGCCGAATAAAGTACTGCCTTCATCATCAATTAAAGTATTGTGCGCATATAAATCGCCATGCATAATGCCCGCTTTATGTAATTGAGCAGCCAATGAAGCAATAGTTTTAGCAATACCATTGATCTGTTTTTCAGAAAGTTTTCGATCAGTAGGAAAAACATCCCTTGTACAGCTTTCTAAACTTGGCGGATTGCCAAGATTGTAAAAATGATTCGGAATGAGATCCATTACCAAGCCTTTTTTATCATCCGGATGGTGTGTAATCTGTCCGATCAGGTTAACCAAACCCGGATGGTAGCCTGCAGCAATATAGGCAGTCATTTCATCTTCGGGCAGGCCATCGCTGGTAACATTTCCTTTAAATATTTTAACGGCTACTTCAGTAGTTTCTTCTCCAATTGTTCTGTTGGCTTTCGAAATCACACCCGATGCACCCTCACCTAACAAATGGCTGATTTCTAAATCGTGCCAATGGATTAATGAAAGTGTTTCTACAGCCGGCGTTTTACTAAAGTTATTGCCTGAAAATGCAACCCACGAAAGTTTAGGCATCGCAGTAATCCATTGTGGCAATTCCTGCAATTTATTCGCCGCAATCCGCAATAATGCTAAATTCTGGCAATTGCTCAATTCATCGGGCAATTGCGCCAAACGGTTGCCCGAAAGCATTAGTTTTTGCATCCTTTTGCAAAGGCCAATTTCTTTCGGTAGTTCAGCAATATTGTTATTGGTTAAAATTAACCAGCGTAAATTTTGGTTGATCGACTTCGGAGGTACCATTTCAATCCGGTTGGATTTAAAACCAACAATATCCAGCGAAGGGCAATCGCCCAGTACTTCTGGTAAAACCGTGAAAAGGTTTTCGGAACAGAAAAAAATTTTCAACTTCTTTAAAATGCCAAAATCGGCAGGCAAGGCACTTAGTTTATTAAAAGATAAATCCAGCACTTCCAAAGTATCGGCCAACTCTAATATTTCCATTGGAAACTCGGTCAGGTTTTCAGAAAGCTTTAACGATACTGCTCCTTTAAGTTCGCCACTTTGTAGTGCTAACAGGTTTTGCATAGGTGTGCTGGTTTCTAGTTAAGACAACGAAGATAGGGGTTTTTCTTAAGTCGGGGTTGATCAACGCTTAATCCCACATGCGTTCTTAATTCCTAAGGGACAATTTATTTAATAAAATAAACAACTTTGCAGGACTTTTAGGTTTTTGGAAATGACACCGTGTAGTCGAAGTGAAGAATTATTAATTGAGCCATATAAGACATAAAAGGATCATATAAGCTCAATATCCTTAAATGTTCTTCAATGTCTTATATGGTAAAAACTTTACGCCCTTCGCGCATCTCTCTTTGCGGTTAAAAAAATGGAAAATGTAAGATGGATGATGGAATTGATTCTGCTCTCCCATTTAAACAACTATCATTCACTCTCTATATTACAAAAAAAACTAAATAGATTTCATCTATATCTATAATTCCTTCAATACGCAACAACAATTAAACCTAGCGCATTTTTTCTAACACCATAACCCAATTTATTTTTTTTATTTGCATTAGAAATTTAATCGCATATATTTACAAAAAACTTTAGGGGTGCCTACGTGCTGAGAAATACCCTTTGAACCTGATGCAGTTAGTACTGCCGAAGGGAAAAGTGAAAGCAATCTTAATATTGCTTTCTTTTCGACCTCCATTTTGGGGCAATCTCTATAGTTTTTCCAATTTTTTAAAATATGGAAGTAACTATAAACAATCAAAACTATCTGCTTAACGAGGCCTGTTCCATCGAACAGATGCTTGCTGCTGTCATTTCGACCGAAACGAATGGCCTTGCCATAGCCGTTAACCAAACTATCATTTCCAAATCTGTTTGGGATACGCATGTGCTAAACCCAGGCGATCAGGTTATACTCATTAAAGCCACTCAGGGGGGGTGATAAAATTATTAAATGAGAGAATGACAGAATGCACCATGTCTCTCACTCATTCAATCAATCACTCATTCTCTCATTCAAACATTTCAAAATGAAACAAGAAAAAACACCAAATCAGGAAGTCATCAGCCGCAGTCCATTTCCAGCTTCGCGCAAAATATTTGTACCAGGCAAAATTCATAATATCCAGGTGGCCATGCGCGAGATCAGTTTAACGGAAACCAAAATTCACAACGGATTTGGCCTGACCGAACCCAATCCACCCGTAACCGTGTATGATACCAGTGGCCCTTATACCGACCCGAATGCGGTTATTGATGTAAGGAAAGGAATTCCGAGATTAAGGGAGCAATGGATTAAAGACAGACAGGATGTAACACAGCTTGATCAATTATCTTCTGCTTACGGGCAACAACGCCTCGCGGATGATAAACTCAATGCTTTACGCTTTAACTATACCAATAAACCTTATAAAGCCCAGCCGGGTGCGAATGTATCGCAGATGCATTATGCAAAAAAAGGCATCATTACAGCCGAAATGGAATACATTGCCATCAGGGAAAACCAGCAGATCGAACTGTTAAATGCGCAATTGGGCGATCAGCACGAGGTAATGAACCACCAGCACCAGGGCAATAGTTTTGGTGCCAACACCCCAAAAGGCTACATCACACCCGAATTTGTAAGGGCAGAGGTAGCCGCGGGCAGGGCAGTAATCCCCTGCAATATTAACCATCCTGAATTGGAACCGATGATTATTGGTCGTAATTTCCTGGTGAAAATCAATGCCAATATTGGCAATTCCGCGGTTACTTCTACCATCGAAGAAGAAGTAGAAAAAGCCGTGTGGGCCTGTCGCTGGGGAGCCGACACCATTATGGACCTTTCTACAGGGAAAAATATTCATGAAACCCGCGAATGGATTATCCGCAATTCGCCGGTGCCCATCGGTACCGTTCCGATTTATCAGGCCCTGGAAAAGGTAAACGGCAAAGCCGAAGACCTTACCTGGGAAATCTTCCGTGACACTTTAATTGAGCAGGCCGAACAGGGCGTCGATTATTTTACCATCCATGCCGGTGTACTGCTTCGTTATGTGCCATTAACGGCTAAAAGAATTACCGGAATTGTTTCTCGTGGCGGATCGATCATGGCGAAATGGTGTTTGGCACATCATAAAGAAAACTTCCTGTATACCCATTTTGAAGAAATCTGTGAGATCATGAAAGCTTACGATGTGGCTTTCTCTTTAGGTGATGGTTTAAGGCCAGGTTGTATTGCCGATGCCAACGATGCTGCACAGTTTTCGGAGCTCGAAACGCTTGGCGAACTCACTAAAATTGCCTGGAAACACGATGTACAAACGATTATCGAAGGGCCAGGACATGTACCCATGCACCTGATTAAAGCGAATATGGAAAAGCAGCTTGACCATTGTGGTGAAGCACCCTTTTATACTTTAGGCCCTTTAACTATCGATATCGCACCCGGTTATGATCACATTACTTCAGCCATTGGTGCCGCGATGATTGGCTGGTTTGGAACAGCGATGCTCTGTTATGTAACGCCGAAAGAACATTTAGGCTTACCAAATAAAAAAGATGTAAAAGATGGTGTAATTACCTATAAAATTGCAGCCCATGCGGCTGATTTGGCTAAAGGTCACCCCGGTGCACAATACCGTGATAATGCTTTGAGTAAAGCGAGATTCGAGTTTAGGTGGGAAGACCAGTTTAATTTATCGCTCGATCCGGATACCGCAAAAGAATTCCATGATGAAACCTTGCCGGCAGAAGGTGCCAAAATTGCACATTTCTGCTCCATGTGCGGCCCAAATTTCTGTTCGATGAAAATTACACAAGATGTGCGTGAGTATGCTGCAAAACAAGGAGTAGCTGCAGACGAGGCTTTGGCCAAAGGAATGGAGGAAAAATCGAAAGAATTTACTGAAAAAGGAAGCGAAATTTACTCTTAACGATATGGAACTGATCGTAATCGCCAAACCAACCGTTTTTAAAGAAGAAAGTAACCTAATCAACCAGCTTTTCGAAGCCGGTTTACAGGTTTTTCACCTACGCAAAGAAAACGTTGATAAGGCAGCATACCAGAAGATCATTGAAGGAATTTCATCTGAATACCATCCACGGATTGCTTTACATCATTTCCATTCGCTTGCTAACGATTATAATATCCAGCGGATCCACCATAGAGAAAATTTCAGGAAGGAAAGGGATAATGTGGAATTGCCAGAAAATAAGATCTTCAGCACTTCTATCCATCACCTGGCTGATATGGAACAGATAAAGCAATACCAATACAGTTTCTTTGGCCCAGTGTTCAATAGCCTTTCCAAACCTGGTTATCAAGGTGTAATTCCGCCAGATTTCCGTTTGGAAAAACAACAAGCCACCCCGAAAATCATCGCACTTGGTGGTATCGGTTTAGCCGAAATAGACCAGGTAAAAACAATGAATTTCGATGGTGTAGCGCTATTGGGGAGCATCTGGAATGATCCTTCCATAGCCCTAACTAATTTTAAAAAAGCCCGGGTTAAATGCCTTGCTTATGCTCAAAATTTAACAATACAACCATGATTCAGCCCTTACAATATATCTCGCAAGCCCCTAAATCAGGTACACACATCGATGCCATTGAGCAGGTGCTCAAGGCTGGTGGAAAGTGGATCCAGCTCAGAATTAAAAACCAGGCTGAAGCCGAAATCCTGCCTTTTGCAAAGGCTGCGCAGGCCTTATGCGAAAGTTATGGTGCCAAATTAATCATAAACGATTATCCGCACCTGGCAAAAGCCGTAAACAGTTATGGCGTACACTTAGGTTTACAGGATATGCCTATTCTGGAAGCCAGAAAAATTATTGGTAAACACCAGATTATCGGAGGCACGGCGAATACTTTCGAGCATATCCGGCAAAGGGTAGCTGAAGGAGCCGATTATATCGGTTTGGGGCCATTCAAGTTTACCCGTACTAAAGAAAACCTGAGCCCGATTGTAGGTTTAGCAGGTTACCAGGACTTAATGGAAAAAGTGAAGAATGCGGGGATCAGCACTCCCATTATAGCCATAGGAGGCATTGAAGCAGCAGATATTCCGGCTATACTCGAAACCGGAATTTACGGAATTGCTATCTCGGCAGCGCTCACCAACCAAACACAAACGGCTGCGGTTCTTGAAGAAATCAGCAGTAAATTCAGTATTCATTCGATTTAAAAATTACAGATATGTTAACCATAGCAGATCAAACTTTTAGCTCCCGCCTTTTTACCGGAACAGGAAAATTTAGTTCGGCAAAAGAGATGGAAAGCGCCTTAATTGCTTCGGCTTCTGAACTCGTTACAGTAGCCCTTAAGCGTGTAGATTTAAAAGGTAAAGACGACGATATCCTTCATCACCTTAAATATCCCCACATTAATTTATTGCCCAATACTTCTGGTGTGCGTAACGCAAAAGAGGCCGTTTTTGCCGCTCAACTGGCACGCGAAGCCTTAGAAACCAACTGGATCAAACTGGAAATCCATCCTGATCCGAAATACCTCATGCCCGACCCGATTGAGACCTTAAAAGCCACAGAAGAACTGGTTAAACTCGGTTTTGTGGTGCTGCCTTATATCCATGCCGATCCTGTTTTATGTAAACGTTTGGAAGATGTGGGAACAGCGGCTGTAATGCCCCTTGGTTCTCCAATTGGCAGTAATAAGGGGCTAAGAACAATTGATTTTTTAGAGATTATCATTAGCCAGAGCCGGGTGCCGGTAATTGTTGATGCAGGTATTGGCGCGCCTTCTGATGCGGCTAAAGCCATGGAAATAGGGGCAGATGCCGTTTTGGTGAATACTGCAATTGCCATAGCTAAAAATCCAACCAATATGGCTATTGCCTTTAAACTGGCTGTAGAAGCCGGCAGAATGGCATTCGAATCTAAATTAGGCACTCAGCAACATTATGCTGCAGCAAGCAGTCCACTAACCGCATTTTTAGATGAAGAGCTTTAACGAGGTATTCGAATCCTATAACTGGGATGATACCAAAGCCAGTATTTATGATAAAACGGCTGCTGATGTAGAGCGGGCTTTGAAAAATACACAGCGAAATCTGGAGGATTTTAAAGCGCTGATTTCTCCCGCAGCATTGCCTTATCTTGAGGATATGGCACAGATCAGTCAGCGATTAACTTTAGACCGCTTTGGCCGGGTCGTCCAGATGTATATCCCGCTTTACCTCTCCAACGAGTGTAATAATATCTGTACCTATTGCGGTTTCAGTTATGACAATAAAGTGCGCCGGCGCACCCTTAACCCAATGGAAATTATGCAGGAAGTGGCCGTAATTAAAGGGATGGGCTACGACCATGTACTACTGGTAACGGGCGAGGCCAGCCAAACTGTACATACCGATTATTTTAAAAAGGTACTGGATCTGATCAGTCCGCATTTCTCGCACATTTCGATGGAAGTACAGCCCTTAGATGTGGCCGATTACGAAATGCTTATCCCGCACGGGCTAAATACGGTACTCGTTTATCAGGAAACTTATCATCAGGACGACTACCGGAAACACCATCCAAAAGGTAAAAAATCCAACTTTTTATACCGTTTAGAAACGCCTGACCGTTTGGGGCAGGCAGGCATCCATAAAATGGGACTAGGCGTATTAATCGGGCTGGAAGACTGGCGGACAGATTCTTTTTTTACGGCCCTGCATTTATCCTATCTTGAAAAACAATATTGGCAGAGTAAATTCAGCATTTCTTTTCCCAGGTTGCGGCCTTTTAGCGGTGGTTTGGAGCCAAAAGTGGTCATGAACGACAGAGAATTGGTGCAACTGATCTGTGCTTACCGATTATTTAACAGCGAAGTAGAATTGTCAATCTCCACACGAGAAACGCAGGCATTCAGAAATCAGGTCATTAAATTGGGGATCACAGCCATTAGCGCAGGCTCCAAAACCAATCCAGGTGGCTATGAAGTAGAACCTCAATCATTAGAGCAGTTCGAAATATCTGATGAACGTTCGGCACAGGAAATTGCGGCCATGATCAGAAAACAGGGTTATGAGCCGATTTGGAAAGATTGGGACAGGAGTTTGATCAGTAAATCATGTTCATAAAAGAAGAACTGAACCGCTATAACAGGCAGATGATTTTGCCTGAATTAGGCTTAAAAGGACAGGAAAAGTTAAAAGCCGCCAAAGTATTGGTTATTGGTGCCGGTGGTTTGGGCTGTCCGGTATTGCAATATTTGGCCGCAGCAGGTGTCGGAACAATTGGAATTGTAGATGATGATGTGGTAGAACTCAGCAACCTGCACCGGCAGATTTTGTATAACCATACGGATATAGGTCAATCTAAAGCTGAAGTGGCCACAGCGAAACTCAAATTGCTTAATCCACATGTTGGCTTTACCGCTTATCATGAACGTTTTAAGGCCGATAATGCCGTAAACATCTGCAAGGATTATGAGCTTGTGATCGATTGTTCGGATAATTTTAGTACCCGTTACCTGGTGAACGATACTTGTGTGGCTTCAGGTAAAACCCTTATTTTCGGTTCTATTTTACAGTTCGAAGGTCAGGTTGCGGTATTTAACCATCATGGTGGGCCAAATTACCGGGATCTTTACCCTGCACCACCAACCGAAAATATCAATTGTGTAGAAGGTGGAGTAATCGGCATTTTACCCGGAATAATTGGCTTGTATATGGCCAATGAAGCCATTAAACTAATTTGCGACATCGGCGAAACTTTAGCCGGTAAATTAATGACCATCAATGCATTGAACAACACCGCACTCACATTTAAGATCGCGCAAGAAAAACAAGCCGAAACAATTAAAACAGAAGCTACAGTTCGTAAAATTGGGGAAATCGATAAAACGACTCTTGATCAATGGCTTTCTGAATCTCCTGATGAAATTTTCCTGATCGATGTACGGGAAGATTATGAACATGAGGAAAATAATATTGGTGGAATAAATATTTCCTTATATGAATTAACATCATCACTAAAAAGTATTCCAAAGGGTAAAAAAGTAGTTTGTTATTGCCAAACCGGACAAAGGAGCAAAATGGCGGTGCAGTTATTGGAAGGGGGTTATGAAGGTGAAGTTTTTAGTTTGATTGGTTCGTTGGATTAATTTTTTTAACTGATAACTATTGTAAAACGCCAAACAGGTAACCGACTAAAAATTCCATTATGGCAATACAAAACTGAGGCTATAATGTGCGGTTTTATTATTTTTGTCAATGGTAGAAATAGGTTCCTGATCTACCAAAACGGATGCCAGTTGTTTATCTTTTGAATCGACAGTAAACTGAACCTTTTGCCCGGATTTTATTTCTATACTTTTTTCCCATTCACCGGAAATATTTTCTAAAGTTTTCTGGTTTCCACTTTCGTCGGTAAAAGATACGGTGGCACTGCTGCTTGCCAATACTTTGTAGGTTACGCTGTAACTGGCTTTCGTTGCTATGTTAAGCGGCCCTTTATTCATTTCGTATGTGCCGTAAGAGCAAGCACTCAAAAATGTAATTATTAAAATGTAAATGATATATTTTTGCATGATTTCAAATTTTGAAATGAAGGACTTCCTTAATTATTTCGAGTAACCGAAATAATTAAAAATGCTTAATATTTTAATATCTTCCCTAAAGAAATAAGTCAGGATTGAAACAATAATTATTGCTAACATAATCCCTGAGCCAAAACGGACAATGCCTTTAGGCTTTTTGTTGAGGATATGCCTGATATCCGCGCTCATTTTATCTTGAATTTCCATATTACTTTATTTTCTCGAGTTGATTATTGATTAAATTGAAATAAGCCCCCTTATTGTTCATTAGCGTTTCGTGGTTTCCCGATTCCAATATCCTACCATATTCCATTACAAATATCTGGTCGGCATTTTTAATGGTGCTTAACCTGTGTGCAACAATAACCACCGTCCGGTTATCGAAGAAATCCCTCAGGTTGTTCATAATAGCCTGCTCATTATTAGAATCGAGCGCATTTGTAGCTTCATCAAAAAGCAAAAGTTCAGGGTTTTTATAAACTGCGCGGGCAATTAATAGGCGTTGCCTTTGACCTTGCGATATACCATTTGCACCAATCCCAATTTCAGTTTCAACACCCTTTGGAAGGTTGTAAACAAAATCGCCAATGTTGGCCATTTTAATGGCATCATGCAAACGGCCTTCGTTTATCTGCTCAAAGCCAAGTGCAATATTTTTAGCAATGGTATCTGAAAAAATAAACCCATCCTGCAAAACCGTTCCACAGAGGTTGCGCCATTGACCAACATCTATATCATCCAGTTTTTCGGTGCCAATATGAATGGTACCTCCGGTCGGATCGTACAATTTAAGCAAGAGTTTTAGCAAGGTGGTTTTGCCGCTTCCACTCAAACCCACTATGGCTGTAATTTTCCCTTTGGGAATGACCAGGCTCAGGCTATTAAAAACGGCCTTGTTTTCAAATCCAGGATAGCTAAACTGGAGGTTCTGAATCGAAATATCGCCAATTAAATGATCTATTTCTACATATTTTCCCGTTTCTGGCTGCTCATCCTGAATCTCATGAATCTCGTTTAAGCGTTCCAGGCTCATTTTGGTATCCTGATACGATTGTAAAAAGAAAATCAACGATTCTATTGGCGCAATCAATTGACCTACAATAAACTGGATAGCAAAAAGACTTCCCAGACTGATTTCGCCCCTAAGGGTCATAAATGCAGCCACAAAAGTAATCCCAATGTTCCTCATTTCGGTAATCACCAATGAACCGGCCTGTTGATATTGATTATAAGTAAGCCCTTTTACCCTTACCTTAAACTCTTTTACAATCAGCGATTCCCATTCCCATCTTTTCTGGTCGGCAGAATTACTGATCTTAATGTCCTGAAATCCCTCTATCAGCTGAACAATCTTGCTTTGTACTGAAGAGTTTACCTCAAATCTTTTTTGATCGATTTGCCGGCGTTTATTAAAGAACAGAAATACCCAGCCTACATATAAAATGCTGCTACCTGCAAAAATCAGGAACAATATACTACTGAAATGGAATAGAATAATACTTAATACACAGATGTTGAAGCAAGAAAATACAGTAGTTAAAGTATTGCTTGTTAAAAAGTTTTCTATCCTCGTATGGTCGTTAACCCGCTGCATCACATCACCCTGTTTACGGGTTTCGAAGAAAGATAGTGGCAGGTTAAGTAGCTTGATAAAAAAGCTGACCAAAATATTGAGGTTTACCCTTACACTCACGAACAATAAAATCCACGATCTTACAAATTCGATAAAAGATTTGGATGCAAAAACCACTACCTGGCCAATAAGTACCAGATAAATCAGGTTTACTTCTTTAAGTTTTATCCCCCTATCAATAAGCAACTTGCTTAAAAACGGCAAACTCAGTTCCAGGATTGAGCTGGCTACTAAACCTATCAAAAGCTGTAAAATCAACGATTTGTGCTTTTTCAGATAACCCAAAAGCTTCCAGAAACTTACATTGGTCTGTGCTTCCTGCCCTTCCTGATTCAACTGTTCCAGATCTGCATCAGGTTCTAAAATAAGGGCATATCCTTTTTCTTCTACAGCATTCCAATGCTCCAGAAACTCCGATCTGCTTATTTTTACTTTTCCCTGTGCCGGATCGATAATCACAGCCTCATCTTTGGTCAGTTTTTTAAGCACCACAAAGTGGTTGGTTTTCCAATGGATGATGGCAGGCCAGATATCGGCATTAATAAGGTCGGTGTAATGCAGTTTTACGCATATTGCATTCATGCCGAATTTTTCTGCTGCTACTTTAAGTCCGAGAAATGTACTTCCATCACGGTTAACCCTGCAGGCCTGCCTGATGGTATTTAGGGTATATGATTTCCCATAGTAGCGTAATACCATGCGCAGGCAGGTTGGTCCGCAATCTTTTGTTTCCAACTGGCGGTATATAGGAATCGATGGTTTGTAGTTTAGTTTAAACATGGGTAGAGTTTTTAAATTAGGCCACTAACTGTTGTTTGTTTTGCATGCCAAAAACCTCGCTGATCCAGGCCATGCTTTCCCTCCTATAATCCGGATCGCGGGCAATATCATAGAATATGACTTCGTCAGCCCCATACTGCTCTGCATAGGCCGACATCTTATCGAACAGTTCCTGTGGTTCGCAGCAAAGTCTTGTTGTGGGTTCTACAAAGTCAAATTCTGCTTCTGAAAGTGCTATCACCTCTTCCCTTTTTGCTTTACTCGGACTGGTAAAGCCGGCCAGTGCAATATTAACCTCTGGTAAACGGCCATATTGCTTGTAAAAATCTTCACGGTAGGCTTTTAAGTGATCCAAACCTTTTTCGAGGTTTACACCTTTATGGAAAAGGGTACGGGAGCAGTTTAGCTGATTGCTTAAGCTAGCCTGATAACTACCCGGTGAACCACCAAGGTTCCAAAGAGAAGGTATAGTACCTTTATATGGAGAAAGAATGACGCCATTTTTAACATGTTCATCTTCATTGTTTAATAAACTGCTTATAGCTGCTATCTGGTTCTGGATATTTTGTACACCTTCTTCATAACTGGTAATTTTAGGCTGACTGAAATAAGGTAAAAAATTACTTCCGGGAGTGCCTTTAGCGAACCCTAGATCAATGCGGTTATTGAAGAGGTTATTGAGCATCTTATAACTGGAAGCCGTTCTAATGGGCGAGGTATAACCCACCAATACCCCTGCTACGCCCACCCTGATAGTATTGGTATTACCACAGATTAGCGGCAAAAGCATATCAGGACTAAACCATGGCGAGTTGGCGGAGGTAATAAAATGTTCACCGTACCACAAACGGTGAAAGCCTAGTTTTTCTGCTAATACAGCATCATCTATAACGCTTTCAATAATCGAAAGACTATCTATCTTTTTGGATCTTGTTCCAAAATCCATCAAGCCAATTTTTTTAATACTCATAACCTTTAATTTTTAAGATAAAAGAAACATATCAGTCCAGTTTGCAGCAATATCATTATGTTCGGCAGCCGCCAGCACAAACATTGCCCCGCTTACCCCTTCCAGTAAACCAAGTGAACCTGGTTTGTTCATAAAATCGGGATTGTTCAGGTCTTTTTCTAAATGATCGAGGGTACCATCCAGCCATAGCTGTGCAGCCTCCTGATAAATTTTATGCCCCGAAAATTGATAAAGTCGGTTTAAAAAGAGGGCTATACCAGAAGTACCGTGGCAGAAATGCGAATTAATTTTCAGGTCAGATGCGGGTACCGCAATTAAACGTAAGGCAAGTGCTTTACCAATCTCATCAGCCAGATCCATATAGGTAGTATTTTTGAAAGATACGCTGCTTTGATATAGCAACCATATCACAGCAAGATCGCCATAACACCAACTGTAATTTTCTGCATAAAAATCACCATCAATCAATTCTTTTATGGTAAATTCTTCATTAACCAGTAGGGGAAAAGCCGATAATGAAGTGTTTACAGCCCTTGGATGATAATAATTGATAAAATAAGCTAAGCCCTGTTGTATGGCATTACTTAGTTTTTCTTGTTCAATACCAGCATTATAGATATTCAGCATCACCAATAAGATACCTGCATTACCATGCGAAAGGCTCATGTTTGTATTATCTGTATTTTGAAATTCTTTTACCGTGCTGTTGGGGAACCGTAGTCCTTTTTCATCTATAACAGCAAGTTTTAAGAGTTCATTTACCAGCACACCAAGGTATTTTTCACAATTCGGATCACCTTTGCTGGTTAAAAGGTATAACATCTGGCCACTGGCACCGTGTAAAAAATCAGTATTTTCTTCAGTAAGTAACCGCTTTGTATCTTCAAAAATCAGTTCGTTAATGGGCAGTACCTCTTCTAAAAATATTTCATCAAGATATTCCTGTTCTACCAGCTTTTGGATCAAAAAATAAAAACCGGAAAGACCACTGCAGAAGGTCATGTATTTACTTGCCATATTATCCTGCGTGTTATAAGATTCGATAAGTTTCTCTAAAGCAACATAAGCTTCGCTTTCTCCTTCCGGAAAGGCCTTCAACAGGCTAAAATAATAGTAGACAATACCTGCATAGCCATTAAATAAATTACCGTTTGTTATAAAATCCGGCTGATTTTCCTGATCGTGCAGCAAATGTTTAATCTGCTCAAATACCACTTTAAACCGGGTACTCATCACTGTTTCTGCTTGTAAGGTGCTCATATTTTTGTTTTTTGACGGTGAAAGGTTGATTTATAATACATTAAAAGAAAATCGTAAACGACCAGTTCATGTACACGCTGTTTGGTTTTGAACAAACGGTTCATATTCATGTGGATATAGCTGATCAAAAAATTGTTCAGGTGCTGGTCAATCAGTCCATCTTCTATTTTCTGTTTGATGGCCTGGGCCAAAGGGATAATTTCGAAACTTCTGTACTGCAAAAGGTCTGAGCCCGAAAAATCATTCCCTGCATCCAGGTGTTTGGCAATCAGTTCTTTGCTGAACCGGTATTTCTGTGATAACTGTTTGATCAATAAAGCATCCGAGTTAAACTCCTGATGAAACGAAGCCGATAAAACTTCCATTACTTTCAACTTCTCTGCAAGGGAAAATTCAAAGTCGTTCAATAAACTGTCGATAGATCTGATGCCCCAAAGCCAACGCAGTTGCTCAAAATTTTCTATCATATCCCTGCGTGATAAAAAGCTCGATACGGCTAAGCTGTCATGGTAAAACAACTGTTCGCTTAGCTCAATACCTGCTGCACTGTAACGTTCAATTTCTCGCTCATACGTATCAAACTGCATTTTCCAAACCAAACCTGTTTCCGAAAGGGTTTCGAAAGCCGAATTGATTTCACGCATTACGGTACCTAACCCATCTAATGAAGTTACGTGTACCCTAAACCTTAAGTGTGGCTCCGGATCTGCGTAGCGAATAAAGAACCATTGGTCTATTAAACCTGCACTTACCAGTTTCTTTCCAAGTATCAGCAGTTCATTTCCAATCAGCTGGTCTGCAGTTTTTACACCGGTATAAATTTTTGCATATAACCAGTCCTCTCCCGGAAAGTATTGCCTTTTTACATGGTTATCATTTTTATGACTAGGATTAAACACGGGTGCTGTTCTTTTTTTATTGTCTTTTCTGGTTAATAGCGCAACAAACTGATTGTTTACTGCTTTTGCATCTGCATCTTTTAATATCGAATTACTAACCGGTAAGTATTCTTTCAATACAATCTGACTACGCTTTTTACAGGCCGATAACCAGGCCAGTATTTCGATGCGGTTTTCCTGGTGCACCAACAGTTCATTGTCTTCATCAGCGTAGATAAAGGTTGCAGGCAGTCCCCATTTATCAAAAAAACGTTTCAGTTTTTGATTATAATCAGGTGCATTTATTTCCAATATTTCTTTAATGTCACTGTCTTGTAAATACCAGGTTGCCAGGGAAAGAATTACGCCTTTATATTTAATTCTGGGGATTTTAAAAACACCCATTTTTGGCAATACCTCTAAGTTCAGTCCCAACCAATATTTATGGTCTATACCCTGTAAATCACCCAGAAAATGATATACCGGCAAGGCATTCATGCTGTAGTTATGCGCATTGCTTAATCTGGGTATAATTGGCTTGTTTAACCGCTTGCTCCTCAAAAGTAGCTGTCCGTTACGTACCGATACCATCAGATCGCTCAGGCTGATTTCACTTTCATCAGAGGTACTGCCAGCCAACACCGGAATTTGATAATCCCTGAATTTAGGCCGGTAAGCAATATTGCCATGACGGTCTTCTGGCAGGTGTGCCACTTCGGCCACTATCGCATCCTGATAATAGACATTTTCAACCGTATTGATCTCCCGCAGCATCTTGCCAAATTTCTGATTGCCGTAACCGAACCTTCCAATCATGCAGGCTCCGGTAGGCCATCCACAATGCTCAAGAAACACCTGGTCCTGATCTCCCCCATCCAGCCTGAAAATAACCGAGAAACTTGGTGGCAACTCTGATGGATTAATATTAAGGTTTCCCAGCTCGTGCTGATCGATATTGATTTCGGTACTGGCAGGGTTGATGGTTAAGTGGCCGATAAGCCATTTGCTCAGGTCTGTATATTGTGTTTCCCTGATTTCGCCCGGTGTGCCAGAGGAGAAAACCATCCGGTGTACCAATGGCGCTTCTCCGGCCAAATGTGTATTTGAAGCATAACCAATACCCGACTCAGGATCGAGTGCCTGCAATAAAGGAACTTCCTGTTCATCGTAACGGTCGGCAAAGCGGCTTTTAAATGCCTGCAGGTCTTTATTATTGTGTTTTGGTGTAACCTGGTTTAAAAACTCAACAGCTTCCATCAACTTATCTGCATAAGTATTACTGAGCGTTTGTGCTGCACCATCTTTATAAAGATCGATCTGAAACATACTCTCGCTGTTAAATTCGATGTTCAGTTCCTGTAGTATTACAGAGATTTCTTCTTTTTTAAGAATGGTATTGATTTCCTTAGCCAGGATCTCTTTAATTTTTTTAAATGCTAAAAGATAGGTTTTAGCATCATTATTGCCACTGTTTACCGTTGTAACTTCATCTAAACTATCAATAATCTGGTCTAAAAAATCAGGACCGCTTACCCTTGGTTCGAGGTTGCTGAGTAAAATTTGTCCGTTAATCAGTTCATCTAAAAAGGTTGTTGCCTCATCAGTTTCTACCTCAAAAGAATCTGAAATAAAATCAGTAATAACATGATAGGGCTGTGTAACATTACAGAAATCGATAATCTTCTGAAGATATTCCGAGCCACTTACAGCTGATACGGTATATTTCCGGTAGCCCAGGGTTTTATAATCAACCATCCTGTAGTTCCCATCTATATCATACAAGGTTTTGTTAACACTGTAGCTTAATGATCTTTTGATGTTTTCATTTTTTAACACATAACGGAAAATGGTGCAAAGCAGCCCCATATCCAGACGGGTATGTTTGCTGATGCCGCCAAGTTCTATCTGCGTATCCGCTGCCCAGGTAATTGGTGCACAGCCTGCAAAAAGACCAAAAGGGGTGGCCCTGTTCTTGGTTCTGTTGATGTATTTAGATAAGGCTACTTCTATTTTTTCGAGTTTTTTAGGATCCGTAATGGTATCAATCCGAAGTACAGCGTCATATAAATCTTTAGAAGCAATCCATAGTGCCTCCATAAAGAAATCATCTTTAATAAATTCATAAATCATCTCTTTGGTAATCTGTCCTTCGTTGTGGTAGGATGGAAACCGGAGCATCAGGTCTGGCAAGAACTGGTACTGTTCGCTTAGTGTGTCCTTTTTCATAGTTTGCTGTTTAAAAACCAATTGGGTTCGTGCTTCCTTCTTTGGTATCGTTATCTTTAATGTTGGATCTGCTCTTTTTATTTACCTTATCGTTACCAAACTGGTAGCTAAAGCCAAAGGTTAAGCCCCTGCTATACACGGTTTGGATGCTCTGATTGGTTAAGCCCCCGTTGATATTGAGCATATCGCTTTCTAGCTTGCTGTTCAATGGGTTTATCACTCCGACACTTAGGTTGATTCTCTCTTTCATAAAAGATTTGCTAAAGCTTACCAATGAGGTATTAGGTAGAGCTATTCTGCTCTGAAAAAAATAGTTGTTGGAATACAGGTAATACTCTGCCTGAAAGTTATAACCACCTTTAAAGTTATATGTGCCGATAAAACTGGCATTAAAGTTTAATTTTTCATTATATGTAGCATTAAATGCGGCATCATTGGTCGAGATCAGGTTTAAGTTTCCGCCTACAGTTAAACTCAATGCCTTGGTAATGCTAAGGTTCAAATTGGCCGATGTACCGAACTGTTTGTATGAACCGATGTTTTTATAAGAAATCTGGTTAATGTTGTTTACCAACTGGTTTACACGTAAAATATAGTCAGACCAAAAGTCGGCGCTGGCATCAACATATAAATATACTTTGCCTGCATTGTGAGAGAATGCCATACTCAAACCATTTTTATGTTCGGGCAAAAGATCGGGGTTACCCTGCGATACCGTGTTTGCATTTACAAAATTTTGGAAGGGATTTAGAAAGGAAATACCTGGTCTCGAAATTTTGTAGCTATAGGTTAAGCTGATCATTCCGTTTTCAAGGTTTTTCCCGATTACATAAGTTGGTAAAACACTGTTAAATCCTTGACTAACATTGCTGTTTGTTGATATAAATTGAGCATCATTCTGTGTTCTTTCGTAACGTATGCCACCAATCATTACCCATTTGTTTGGTAAAGCAAGTTGTAACTGTCCGAAGGCAGCATATATGCCCTGATCGTAAGCATATTCATCAGTACTTGCCGTTGTTGATTGGCTACTCATCATATTTTGATAGTGTGAATCGAAATGTCTGTTTGTAACTTTAAGACCTGCCTGTAATTTGTGCCTGCCTAAAGGGAGCTTATAATCTGATTGTAGGATCACGGTGCGCATGGTATTGTTGTTTTTGCTTAGCTCCTGTAAAGTAGATGGTGCTGCGCCTGATAGATAATTGTTAAAACTATTGTTTAAATTATCCTGTTTGCCTGCGGTAAAAAGTGCGCCAATCGTAAATTCTTTACCGGGTTTATCCAGCTTAAGTTTGTAATCTACATTTGCCGATAAACTTTGAGATTTAACAACATTATCAGAAAAGCGGTTGAATAAATTTGTAATGCCCTGATCGTTAATGTTCGTCTGCAGAGCCTGACTAAAAGTATAGGGCGAATTAGAAGCCGTTAAGCCTGCGTTTAGCGATTCGTTTTTGCTGATGTCGTAAAACAATCCGCTATTTACATAAACAGGGTTGCCGTTGTAGCCTAAATCCCCCTCCTGGACCTGCAAAAAATTGTTCCTCGAGTAAAGCTGGTTGCTAAAGCCCTGCGTTTTAAAATTGGAATAACTCCCGTTAAGCGAAAAGTTAAGCTTGCCAACGCCATAGGTAAAATTTAAGGTGGGTTTGGTAGTGTAGCTTTTACCAATGGTAGATTCTACACCTACCGTAAGATTGCTGCCTAAAGAAAACTTGTTTTTGGTTATAATGTTAATGATACCGGCCAAACTTTCGCCATCGCTGGCAGCACCCGGGTTGGTAATCACTTCTACGCTTTCTACATTAGCCGTTGGAATCATTTTAAGGGCCTGATCTACTGGTATGGCATAATCCGTTACCGAACGGCCATTCACCTGTACCTGTACTTTTTCACTTCCCTTCAAGGAAGGAACACCTTTAAAATCGACCGTAACCAACGGAACTTTTTTAATCACTTCACTAAGTGATTTGTTTTTGGCCATCGGATCGCGGTCTACATGGTAAACGATCTTTTCGGCCGTGTTTTCGATAATTTTTCTTTTGGCATAAACTGAAACTTCATTTAACAGTTCTGCTTTAATTTTCACATTAAAAACCTGGCTAAATACATGGTCTGGACTGGCTGGGATAACCAAATTAAAAACCTGGTTTTCATTGCCCATATAAAATACCTTAGCCTGGTAGTTCCCTGCTTTTAGCTTTATTTCAAACTTTCCCAGGGTATCAGTAAGAACCTGTATCACTTGTTTTTGTCCGTCGTTTATCACAACCTGTGCATAAATAAGGGGTTCTTTTGTAACAGAATCTATTATCCTGCCGGTAAATTTTAAGCTTGTGCTATCTGCCACATGGGCAGCGGTATTGGCCTGAGCCGCAACAGCAGCTGTACTTAAAAAAACGAGTAGCAATATTATAAATGTTTTCATAGCCTTTAGTATTATGTAGCAACGCCTAATTGCATACGGTTTTAAAACATTGCCGGCATTTTACCGGCAATGTGTGGGATTTAGCAATGGCAACCGCAGGTGCCTGTAGGCTGGCAGGTTTTAGAAGCGATAATTGACTGTTTACCGCAACCTCCTCCATCAACAGCCTCAGCAGAAAGGATCGGAATGTCGATAACAACGGTAGAACCATCTGCAGCAGCCTGGCCACCAGATACTAATTCCATTTGCTCTTCATTCAATTTTGCAACAGTTTCTTTGTTAAGCGAAAGTTTGGTTTTTAATTGCTTTTTCATGTAATGATGTTTTTATAGTTAAGAATGGATAATTAACAGTGACAACTACAGGTGCCTGTTACCGGGCAGGTTTCAGAAGCGATGATGGATTGCTTACCACAGCTACCTTCCTTGGCCGCGGCATCAGATTCAAGCCCCAGGCCGATGACTACCGTAGAGCCTGCTGCTGCGGCCTGGCCACCTGCCACTAATTGCATTTGCTCATCGTTAAGCTTGGCCACGGTTTCTTTGTTCAGTGAAAGTTTGGTTTTTAATTGCTTTTTCATGTTTAAATTGTTTTTGGATATAGATTGATTAATAATTAGCAACTACATTGACAGGTACCACTTACCGGGCAGGTTTTAGATGCGATGATAGATTGTTTACCACAGCTATCACCTTCAGCAGCAGATGCTTCGGCCTTTAATTCAATACCGATAACTACTGTTGAACCTGCTGCGGCGGCCTGGCCACCTGCCACTAACTGCATTTGCTCATCGTTAAGCTTCGCCACGGTTTCTTTGTCCAGTGAAAGTTTGGTTTTTAATTGCTTTTTCATGTTTAAATTGTTTTTGGATATAGATTGATTAATAATTAGCAACTACATTGACAGGTACCACTTACCGGGCAGGTTTTAGATGCGATGATGGACTGTTGTCCACAGCTGCCTTCCTTCGCCGCGGTGTCAGATTCGAGCCCGAGGCCAACAACGAAAGTATTGCCAGCTGCAGCAGCCTGTCCGCCGGCTAACAGTTCCATTTGTTCTTCATTAAGCTTGGCTACGGTTTCCTTGTTTAGCGCAAGTTTGGTTTTGAGTTGTTTTTTCATAAGATTTGACTTTTATGGTGAATTAAATTATTTTGTGGTTTCAGCAACCCGGGCAACCTGCAGCGGTAGCTAGAGGACAGGTTTTAGAAGCGACAATAGATTTTTTACCGCAGCCCTCTTCCGCACTGAATGCTTCTGAAGGGACATCAATTACAATGGTTGCGCCGGCCGAAACCCCGTTTCCACCAGCAACTAATTGCATTTGCTCTTCGTTAAGCTTTGCAACTGTTTCTTTGTCGAGCGAAAGCTTAGTTTTTAATTGTTTTTTCATAGGTTTTCAGGTTGGTTATCGGCTTTAGAGAGCACAGCAGCAGGTACTTGTTGGTGGACAGGTTTTGGAAGCAATGGGACATGAAGGGCCTGTGCTGCCGCCGCATTTACCCGTATCAGTATCAAGGCCAATGTCTATTACCACTGTTGCATTAGCTCCGGCGGCCTGCCCTCCTACAACCAATTCCATTTGCTCTTCGTTGAGCTTTGCCACTGTTTCTTTGTTAAGCGAAAGCTTAGTTTTTAATTGTTTTTTCATAGGTTTTTAGGTTGGCTATCAGCTTTAAAGAGCACAGCAGCAGGTACCTGTTGGTGGACAGGTTTGTGAACCAGGAGGTGTAGAAAACGGACGAGTACTACCACATGTATCTGTGTCGGTAATAGTTTCAACGCCGATTACAATCGTCGCATCGGTGCCTATGGCCTGTCCTCCAGCTACCAGTTCCATTTGCTCCTCGTTAAGTTTTGCAATAGTTTCTTTATTCAGTGAAAGTTTGGTTTTGAGTTGTTTTTTCATGGTGATATAGGTTTAATAAGAATAAATTATTCGCACACACACAAGCAAGAGCTTGTTGCCGGGCAGGTTTTGGAAACCTGAACGGTTTGCGGTCCACAGTTGCCAACGTCGCCAAAGGCATCTACCTCTGTTTTTGTGGTAACCGGGCCGTTTAATGGCAATCCTTGTCCACCTGCAATCAATTCCATCTGCTCATCGTTTAACCTGGCAATGGTTTCTTTTGCTAAGGAAAGCTTGGTTTTGGGTTGCTTTTTCATTTTGTATATTTTTTATATAATCAATTTATTCGCAGGTACAAGCACAAGTTCCAGTTGCAGGGCAGGTTCTTGATACCCAAATTGATGGCCGACAACTATCACCTTGTTCTGTTGAAGAATTGAGTCCTTCTTCCATAATCACTGTAACGAGCTTGCTGCAAACGGCATGTCCCCCAGCAATTAGCTCCATTTGTTCCTCATTTAACTTGGCAATTGTTGCTTTCTCCAGAGATAGCTTTACTTTTGGTTGCTTTTTCATAATAAGCAGTTTAAAAAGGGATGAATAGTAAATTTTCATTCAAAGCGTAAAGGACGATGGAAGGATAGTAGATGGCTATCCTCCAAAGTCGCAGAGCCATTCCGAGCGGTTTTTCATAGGTAGATTGCTGTTCAGGCCTGTAGCATCTTTCTTTATGATGCTGTATTTTTTCAAAGTCATACCGCTATTGATCAGCAGTTACAGATTTTATAATAAGCTGTCTTCCTGACTTACACGTTTGTGGTACTGGCTACGTTGCGCCGTATGCATTAAAGCATAACCCGACATTTGCCCTTCAAAAGGAAGGTTTAAGGTGAAACGGATATCATCTTCTGATTGACCTCCACCGATCATGTCGCTCAATTCGTCGGTCAACACTGTTGCTGTGCTTTCCAATCCTAGTTTGTTTAATAATGTTAATTTCATAATTAAATACCTGTTAGTGTTGTTACAACTGTTTCTGTCGGAAAGTAATTTCCACGCTGATTAAAAACCATTGTTTTTGCAGACATACTGCGATTAAGAATCTGAATTTGTTTAACTTCGATTTGCGGTAGCGAAACTTTAATTTGATTTTTCATAGCTTTATGGTTTGTTGTTGATATAAATGTGGGGTTTGTTGAAAAACCTACAAAATAATTTGTACCAATGAGCGGTTTTGGATGACGAATGAGTAGTTATAAAAGGACAAGTGAATATTTCTTTTAACGGCAAATACATCTAAATTAAATGGTTAGAAAAAACATTGGTGTGCATTTCATCGTTTGGGGCGCGTATATCACATACGAAGTCCTCATCAGTTATTTCGCCGGGCTTGATTTACGCCCTACCTTTACTATATTATCTTTTGCCATTAATATTGTGGTGTTTTACTCTACCAGCCTGGGCTTTATTTTTGTTAAGGAACACAGCAGCTCATTGGCGGTAAAAGTGATTGGTATCGTATTGGTTACGGTATTTACACTGGCTGTTTCGGCGGCATTGAAGATCCTGGTAGAAGTATTTATTTACCATAAGGATATAGCCGTTTATTTAACCCATTATCAGATTACCGCACTTATTATGCGCTGGCTTTACTTCTATATTATTGCTATCGGCTTCAGTTTTGCGCAATTGGCAACAAAGCGTAATAAAGAGGTTTACAAGTATAATCTCGAAAGAATGGAGATGATGCGGGAACAGGAACGTTTGAAGAAAAACGCTCTCGAGGCAGAGCTCAACCTGGTTAAATCGCAAATCAACCCGCATTTTGTATTTAATACACTTGGCTTTTTACATGCCAAAACATATAAAGCGATGCCCGATGTGGCCAAATCGATACTCATGTTATCAAATGTAATGCGCCATGCTTTAACAGGCAGCGAAGATGGTTACAGTACCCTTGAAAGTGAACTGAGCTACATCCATGATTTTATCAAAATACACGATGAAAGAAATGAATCGCTTAACATTCAATACGATCTGGAGGAAAACACCGGTAACAATAAGGTAATTTCACTTATTCTCATTACACTGGTAGAGAATATTTTTAAACATGGTGTAATCAAAGATCCTTTAAAGGAAGCCAGTCTAAAAATCGGGGTAAAAGGCAGTGATCTCCATTTTTACTCTTTTAACTATAAAAACAACAACAAAAAAGTGCACTCCAATAAAATAGGTATTCAATATGTAAAGCAAAGGCTGAACGAGGTATTTCCGGGTAACCACCACCTCAGCATTGCCGAAACCGAAGAAACCTATGAATGTAAATTAACCTTTCCTCTAAAACGATATGAAACAACTTAACTGCATCATTATTGATGATGAGCCCTATGCGCACAACATTTTAAAAGATTATGTAAATAAGGTTCCGTTCCTCAGTTTGGTGGGCGTATTTACCAACCCAATAGAAGCTTTGGTAGAGATTAAAAGCAATAATATCGACCTGCTTTTTTTAGACATCAATATGCCCGAATTATCGGGTATTGATCTGATCAAGATGCTGCCACAGGGCATTGAGGTAATTATTACCTCTGCTTACAGTGAGTTTGCCGTAGCTGGTTTCGAAAACAATGTTCTGGATTATTTGCTCAAACCCTATTCTTTCGACCGTTTCTTAAACGCCACCCAAAAAGTACTCGATAAACTGATGCTTCATTCCTTAAAAAAGGATCAGGAAAATAAACATAACGTGGCTAAAACCGATGCATTTTATCTGAAAACGGACCGTGGTAAAATTGTAAGGATAAATTTTGAAGATATCGTGTATATCGAGGGGCTAAAAAATTATTGCTCTGTTTTTACTGACACGCAGCGCCATGTATCATTAGTAAGTATGAAATCACTTGCAGACGGACTGCCGGAGGGTGAGTTCATCAGGACCCATAAATCGTACATTATTGCGATCAAAAAAATCAAATCCATTGATGGCAATATGATCTTATTCGATAACATCACAGAAAAGGTGCCCATAGGAGTAACCTATCGGGACAGCTTTTTTTATATGTTGAATAAAACGCTTTATAAATAATTATCGTTCTGCTCTTGCCAAACCAGATTTTAACTGTTTAACCATCATTCCGTATAAAAGGCACTCGTGCAGCCGCTGTTGATTAACGAAATACCGGTTTATCAGCATGTGGATCAACCCTGCCAAAAACATGTCGTTCCAATCTACTTTTTGCTGCTTCAGTAGTGCATCTATTTCAGTGCGCCTGTTGGTGAGTAATGCCTCATAATCTTGCGCCAAACCAGGGAGGATTGCTCCATATTTTCTGAACAGCTGGTCAATCTGTATTTTAATTTCCTTGCTGTCCATTTCCTTTAAAAAGAAGGCCAACTGGGTTTCCGCAAACTTTAACTGTACCGAAGGGTCGGTGCTCTTGCGCGATAAATAATCTTTCATCACCCAAAAAATAATCAACCAGCCCTGTTCGGTATAATCATTGTTTTCGAAAATCGTGAAAATGTGGGCACAAAACCGGCTATCAATATCGAACAGGCTTTCAGCCAATGCAATTTGCCCCGAGCCATAACGTTCAATTTCACGTTCGTAGGTATCCAGTTGAATATTGCTGATCTGCTGGTGCAGAATGAAGGGATCTAAGACCGCTTTAACCAAAAAATAGGCCTGTTGAAAAGCTGCTGCTGTGTGGAGCAATATCCGTAAACGGATATGATGGCCATGTTCGTAATACCGTATAAAAAAACACTTTTGATAGTGGAGTAAGCCTGTGTTTTTATCAAGCAATTTAAACAGCGCTATTAAAACCTCCTGGGCAGTATTTTCATTTAGAAATATTTTAATGTACAGCCACTCACTACCTGGAAAAAAGTGGCGGGTTACCGTACCATTATTTGGCTGATAGCTCGCCTTTTTTACTTCGGCCATGGCAAAAAGTGGTGCCACAAACTGATGTGCATAGCCCTTGCCGGCTTCATCCTGTAATAACGGTTTCATCTTGTGGTGCAAACATTCTTTCAATACCAGTTCATTAACTGTTTTTGATGCCTCCTTTAAAAAAACATCAACTGAAAGTAGATTCGCAGAATCGATCAGCAACTCATTATCGCCGTTCACAACAAAAAACCTGGCAGGTATCTCCCATTCCTGTCTAAATTGTTCAAATGCTGCTCTACGGTGTTGATCATTGGTTTGTTTTTTGGTGAGTTGAAGTAAATTTGCATGCGCAAATTTCCAGGTGGCCCGGTGTAAAATAAGTCCAAAGGTGGTATCTATCCTCGGAAAAAACACAAAATCTTTTGCCAGCCTGCCCCAGTTAAAGGTTAACCCATTTGGCCCTGTTTGGTGCTGTATATCACACAGAAAAGTATATATCGGATGTTGTGAGCGGTTATAATTATAGGCACTGCTCAATTTTGGAATAATTTCCTGCTGCTTTTTTTTCGAAAAAAGTTTAAACAGACCGTTTTGTAACGTTACCTCAATTTCGTCGAGGTTAATCACCTGCTTACCTTGAGCATGGTCTACATATTCCAGTTCGTGCGACCAAAACTGTGGGTGCGACATCACATTGGCCGAACGTTCTTCGGGTAAGTGGATAATTTCTGCATAGATGACCTCCGGATTAGCCAAAGTTTCTTCTGCAGCCATCTCCTTCGCCAATTGTTTAATCGCTGAGCTGGCATGGGCATATCTTGCCAAAAGGCCTAAACTTCCTGTACCGGGTACCAGTTCCAGGTAGATCTGTTCTTCATCAAAAAGTTGAAAAACCGCAGCCATATTATGCGGAAGATCGGCTAGTGGTTTATCCTGCACAAAATCTTCTGGCAGGGTAAAACTATAATGACCGCCAACATTGGCCAATGTTAATACCTTAAGTAGTTTTAGGTTAGTTTCGGTATAGGGTATCTGCTCCGTTTGCTTATTTAAACTGGTATTTAAGCCTTCGGTAAGTAAAGTTTCTTTATTGTGCCACTGTCCATATTCTATTCCACTATCGGGATCAAAAGCGGCCAATAGCGGCACACTTCTTCCCTGATAACGTTGTAAAAATTGAGTTTTAAATTGTTTTAGCCTTTTATGAGGTTCAAAATCAGTTAAATTGTTCAGGAGCTTAATTCCACGCAATAGCCTGGTTTGTAAATTACTGTTCAGGCTGGCTGCTTGCAGGCTATTTATTCTCGTAACATGAAAACAATTATTAGGCGTTTCACCAAAAAGTTTTTTAAGGTTTGTTTCTATTTGTAAGTAGTCATTAATTACCGCTTCAGCTGTGCCATTTACAGTAGCTGTTTTATCTAAAACAGATAGGGTAGATTGTAACTGTTTATCTATGCCAGCTGGCCAGGGATGAGGTAAATAATCAGGAAACTGCACTCCAATGCCGGGCTTGCCCGTATAAGTCAAAAACTGAATCTCAATCAACTGTTTGATGAAAGCAAATGATTCATCCGCATCAAAATCCCCAAGAAGTAAAGCAAGCTCCTGGTGTGTTTTGGCATTTCCTTTTAGCTTAGCCACCAATTGAGCAATAATATCATTGTATGCCAGTGCAACGATTTTGTACTCGCGTTCCCCATTGATACTTTGATAAGTAATAAACTTGTATTGTTTGCCTTGAAGATAAATGGTATTATTGAGTACGTAAGTTGCACCCGGATGTTCTGCTTCAACAAGCATAGCCAACTGTTCGTTAACAGCCGCATCCAGGGTAATATTCCTTTTAAAACCAGCATCAAGTTCCAGGCGATGCACATTTCCCCATTGCAGCGGTGCACAGCCTGCAAATAAACCAAAAGGAGTAGAGCGGTTACTCATCCGGGCCAGGTATTTATAAAAGCTCTTTAACAGGCTTTCTCTTTTAAAATCGCTTACTTCTGCTACGTTATTAAATAGTTTATCCAGGTCGTTATAAAGTGATTTGCTGGCCAGATAGATGCTCTCCCGTATAAAAGGAACTTTCCACATTTGCATAAGAGATTCTGGCTGCAAATTGGTCTCGATGGGCAAAGCGGCCGACCTAACAATTAAATGTTGGTAGAAAGAGTATTTCACGAGATGGCGTAATAATTAGGATGTAAAAACAGGTTGTTGTTCGGGTTGTTATTGTGTTAACAATCAAACACTAAGATAGCAAAAAACATGGGTTGGAGAAATCCTTTGCACTTCTCTTTAACAGCATACAAATTGAATGGTATGTGGTATTTCCCGGACAAAGAAATACCACAGAATTCTATTACCAAAACTGAGCAGTATAATTTACATACTAACCGGAGTTCGATTAATAACATGGCTTTTAGCGCTATTCTTTAGGTATTTAGTGATTAGTATCGCCATGCTGATCGCGTGAGGTAAAGCGACTGCAAACACACACTATGATTCAAATATTAATCTAACCCAGGTTACTAAAATTTATGCCGGATAAGTACAGTATAAATGCACTAAATCAATTGGTAATGTTTATGTGGCAAAGGAGCCTTCGGTTTGTTCAACCAGGGGTTCTTCCTCTAATGTTAATACTGCTTCCGGATCTTGCTGTTGAGACTCATCTTTTGCTTTTACTTCTTTCTCCAGCTTACTTACCGCAAAACCACAAATACTTATAAAAAATGCAGCACATATAAACCAAACTAACCGGGTAAGCAAATACCTGTAATTAGAAGTATATTTTGTTAAAATCGTGTTGGTAAGTGGTTTTAATACTCTTTGTATGTCTTGAGGATATGCACCGCTATCGGTAAAAAATTCATGATCCTTTCCATAACCTTTATACCACACTTTGCCCAACGAATAGCTGGTCAAGGTATCTGGTAAATTAATTTTTCTTTGATGTTTTAGCGTTTTAAGGTTTAATGGAATGATGGTAATTCCAGGCTCTTGTTCCCCATCTTTCACGGGTTCGTAATGATCTCCATCCCAATACATAAATTTCTCACCTGATTCAGGCTTGCTGATCGAAGGCGCTCTAATCTCCCAGGCAATAAAAGAAGCGCTACCAACAAGCAGCAAAAGTAGGCAGGCGGCGACAATTAGAAAGTTCGAGAATCGAGAGATATAAACCTTTTCTATACTGGTCTCTGAATCCTCATCTATTTCTTCCTCTTCACTTTCATCAACATGGGATTGTTCAAGGTCTGGCTCTGCTGGTTTATCATTAGTTCCTACTACTTCTTCTTCATAAGATTTATTTTGTTGTTCCATCTCCACATCTCGATTACTTTCCTCTTCAGAATAGTGATCGCCATTATCAGCCCTATCAGTTGTTTCATCAACACTGAGGGTATCATCAACTATATCTACTGAAACTTCTTCGTAAAAACTTTTATAATAAGATGTACTCGGTCTAGGCGTAAAATCTATTAACCAAGCCAAAAGTTCAGCATACCTTAATCCAGGTTTTGGTACCCCGCCCTTTAAAATTTTAGGCATCTGTTTGAATTTTTCCGCCAAACAATTCTCAAGCACAGTAAGATATCCTTTTTCTTTATCTACCCCTTTAAAAAATTGTCTTAATATCTCGTCATCTTTAGAATTTCGCTCCCTTTCACGATAAATAATTAAACATTCCTCACGCACATTCCCAGGAGTAGGATCCAATAAATTCGGAGAAAGATTGCCTTCTCTCTTTTTCTTTTGATAGGCATCAAATACAACTTTTCTATAATCTTCAGGCATTTTTCAAAAATTTAGTCGTAAAAATAAGACGGAATTTCCGGAATTTTTACGGTTAACCGGAATTCTAACGGAATGACAGGAACGAACGGAATCTTTTGATAACTAGCGATTTGAAGCCCCCATATTTGTATCGTTGATCAGCACAGGCGGCGATTCATTATCAAAGCTAAATAAAAAACTGATTAATAAAAAGAGTAGAAATCGCGGTTGTGAATAGCCGGTTTGGGAAGCAGTTATTGGCTCCCGCGACAGACACTCAAACACTTCCCAAAAATTTTCAGAAGGCCTTCTGATTTACAGTTTGTAGCAACCCCCACGCATGGGGCGTGGGGAACTACGTGTACATCACTTTTTAAATTTTTGAATCATGTTTATTCCACTTTTTATTGCCATATTATTAGGCTTAGTAAGCCCATCGAATACAAGCAGCAACTGTAACCACAACAGCGGTACAACCGTAAGCACCAACAGTAACACACCTGGCGATCCAGGTACGGATCCAGGTGATGGCGGTGATACGGGTGGAGAAAATGGGCACTTGCCTCCTCCAAAAATTGGAGATTAAATAAGTAATAAAGGGCGACAATAATGTCGCCCTTTTTCTTTTTAAACTGTTATGGTTTTAAAGAAGATATCTTAGATCAGAATAACTGAGATTATTTTCCTAATTTAGGATAAAAAACTAAAAAAATTGAAATACTATAATTTTACGCTCATCTCACTATTATTTCTTTTTTCTTGTTCACAAAATCAGGAAGTGAACGAAAAGGAATTAGCGAATCCATATTACGATCACGCATTTGAGTTTAGAGAAAAAAAAATGCCTGATAGTGCTTTTCTATATTTCAATAAAGCCAAGGATCTTTTTCAAAAACAAAAAGATAGTTTAGGTGTAGGAAAGTGTTTGGTAAACATGTCGATTACTTCCATTGATCGTGGTGATTATTTTGGAGGTCAGGAAATTTCCTTGGAAGCAATTAACTATTTTAAAACGAATGATAAAAAGCATTTTGTTTATCTAGAATCCAATTTTCATGAACTTGGTGTCTCATCCTCTTATCTGCAAAATTATTTACAAGCGATTTCATTTTATAATCAGTCTATAATTTATGCACAGGATAGTGCATCAATATTGATAACTAAAAATAACATTGCAAATGCTTATGGTAAAACTGGAAACTATAAAAAATCACTTTCAATATTTGAAAGCATTTTAACTCAGAAAATGAGCGATAAAGATTTTGCCAGAATATTATCAAACTATGCTTTTAATAAATGGAAACAAAATCCACGATATGATGCAAAACCAGAACTATTAAAAGCTTTACATATTCGTGAAAAAGAAAATGATATTTGGGGGCAAAATGCTAGTTATTCACATCTTGCTGATTACAATACTTTAAAACAACGAGATACTGCGCTATTTTATGCAAAAAAAATGTATGTAGTGGCTAAAAAAATAAATAGCCCAGATGATCAATTACAATCATTACAAAAACTCATTAAACTAAGCCCACCTGAAGAAACTAAACATTTTTTCGCTGTCTATGAAAAATTAAATGATAGTCTGCAAAATGCACGTAGTGCGGCTAAAAACCAATTTGCGCTCATCCGTTATGAAACCGAAAAAAGCAAAGCCGATAATCTTGTGCTCCAGAAAGATAATGATGGTAAGAGATACCAGATTATTATACTCATCATCGGTATATTGTTGCTAACAATAGCAGGTACCTTATGGTACAAGAAAAGAAAACAACGATTAGAACTCGAGGCTCAGAACACCATCCGCGATAATAAGCTTAAAACCTCCCAAAAAGTACATGATGTTGTTGCCAACGGATTGTACAGGATCATGAGCAAACTCGATAATCAGGAAACCCTAAAAGACAATCCAATTGTTAACGAAATAGAGGAACTTTACGAACAATCGCGTGACCTCTCTTACGAAAAACCAAAATCCAAAGATCAGAACTTTCACGAAAAAATATTTAATCTGTTAAAGTCATTCGCTTCCGAAAATACCAGGGTAATAATGGTCGGGAATTCGGACCCATTATGGGAAAAAGTTTCCGAACAGGCCAAAGATGAAATAGAGCACATCCTTCAGGAGCTGATGGTAAATATGGGCAAACACAGTCAGGCAAGCGATGTGGTGATTAAATTTGAGCATATACAGCAAAAAATAAACATTTATTATACCGATAACGGTATTGGCATTGCAGGTAAGCCACAACCTAAAAATGGCTTAACAAATACGGGAAACCGTATTGATGCAATTGGTGGTACAATTACCTTTGATACCAAAGTTGAAAAGGGGCTTAAAATCCAAATCTCTTTTCCGGTTTCCTAATTGTATTAAATATGTTTAAAAGAATACTTATTGCCGAAGATCAAGAAACACAGAATATTTCCCTGCAAAAAACACTGGCCGAAATGGGTGTCGAAAAACCCGAATATGTATATTATTGCGACGATGCACTTACGTGGATCAAAAATGCCGTTAGAGAAGAGCGACCTTATGACCTGTTAATCACCGACCTCTATTTCGAAGAAGACCATAACCCGCAAAAAATCGATGGAGGTGCCGAACTTATCAAAGCCGCAAAAGAGATGCAACCCAATTTAAAAACCCTGGTATTTTCCGGAGAAAACAGGCCGGCAGTTATCGACATGTTATTTAAAGAAATGCATATTGATGGGTATGTGCGCAAAGCCCGTCATGATGGGCAGTACTTACGCCTCGCCATATCTGCAATCCATAACCATAAAAAATATCTTTCGCCCGATTTAAAACAGGCCAGAAAAGAAAATAATTCTCACGATTTTACCGACCTCGATATTGCAATCATCTCTCAACTGGTTGATGGAATGCCACAAAAAAACATTCCCTACTATCTACAAGAGAACAACATCAAACCCTCAGGCCTGAGTAGTATCGAAAAACGCCTTAACCTCATGAAAGAGGTACTTGGCTTCTCCAAAAATGAGCAGCTTATCGCCTATTGCAAAGACATCGGGATTATTTAGGATTGCGCCAGGCGATTAGCGCAGAGCGTTTGGCAGTCTACTAGCCCCGGGTCGATTAATCCCGGTTAACCAACCTACAATACGGTTTCCCGTAAGGAAAACAATCACAGCCGCTTTACATTTGATCAAAAACTCAAAAGCCAAATCAAATGGACCTTAAGCTTAAATTAGAACAACTTCATCAACGGGTGGTCGGATTAAAAGATCAGATCAATACAGAAGAGGCTACGAAAAATGCATTTGTAATGCCCTTTATTCAGATCCTCGGTTATGATATTTTTAACCCTACAGAAGTGATTCCCGAACACATTTGCGATATCGGCACTAAAAAAGGCGAAAAGGTAGATTACGTAATCCGAAAAAACAATGAGCCTATCCTCATTTTCGAATGCAAACACTGGAAAGAAAGTGCCGATGCACACAACTCTCAGTTGCACCGTTATTACCATGTTTCTAAAGCGCGTTTTGGTGTTTTAACCAACGGTACGGTTTATAACTTTTACGCCGATTTAGAAAAACCAAATATTATGGATGAGAAACCATTCTTAACCATCGATATTGAAGACCTGAAAGATAATGCGCTAAAAATTCTTGAAAGTTTTACCAAAAACGAATACAATTTAGAAACCATTCTCGATTCGGCCGAAGGTTTAAAATACATCAAGGCCATCAGAAAAGAATTTGAAAAAGAAATAGACACCCCTTCTGATGAAATGGTAAAATTACTGGTGAACCGTTTTTTCGATAAACCCTTAACGGCAAACCGGATGATCGCCTTTAAAGAATATACCAAAAAGGCCCTGGCTATTTCCATCAACGAATCGATCAGCGACCGTTTAAAATCGGCATTAAATATCAATGAGAAAATAGAGAAAAAGGAGGAGGACAAAGTAATTCCAATGAATGAAGATCCTGATACATCAAAAATTGTAACCACTGAAGAAGAGTTGGAGGCTTTCCAGATTGTAAAAGCCATTTTACGTGAGAAGATCCCTTCGGCACGGATTGCAGCCCGCGATACCCAATCTTACTTTGGCGTATTACTGGACGACAATAACCGGAAACCCATCTGCAGGTTCCACTTTAATACCGCAAATAAATACCTCGAAACTTTCCAGAACGGCAAAGATGCCGGTGAGAAAAAACAGTTGTTTAACCTTGATGAACTTTACGATTACAGGGCTCAATTGCATCAAACTATAGCAAATTATTAATTACCCGCTCAATACTCAAAAAAATGCAGGGATTGCTCTACCGTTTGTGTTAGAGCAGCAGGGCAATCTCTCATTTTTAAAGGCATAAAATCCTTCAATTTGTCATCCTGAGCGGAGTCGAAGGATCTTTTATAACGATTAACAACCAGCGCTTTCTTTATTTTCAACCATATAAGAAATATAAGATCATTTTAGTTTGCGAAACCCTCACCATTAATCGTCATTCCCAACTTGATTGGGAACCGTAATGCAAGCGCTTTAAGATTCCCGCCTGCGCGAGAATGATGGCCGGACTGATACATTCTATCAATGGTAGCGGAGTCGAAGGATCTTTTATAACGATTAACAACCAGCGCTTTCTTTATTTTCAACCATATAAGAAATATAAGATCATTTAAGCTTGCGAAACCCTCATCGTCATTTCAACCATAGTGGAGAACCCGAAGGCTCTGCGAAGCAAAATCTTTTAAATTTGATTTCAATAACTCGTTACAAAGATCTCTCCACTCCGCGTTGCTCCGGTCGAGATGACGACGTTTATAGTCGATTCTGTCTATGATAGCGGATTCGAAGGATCCTTTATAACGATTAACAACTGCACATTCTTTATTTTCAACCATATCAGAAATATAAGTTCATTTAAGTTTGCGAAACCCTCATCGCCCATCGTCATTTCGACCGTAGTGGAGAAATCTGCTGAGAAAATATAGTTACTGTTCTCTATGATTTAAATTTTGTTTAACTGTTTGATATTTAGTGTTTTTTAGTGCCTGTTTAGATTTCCGGCATCATGAAAATAGTTTTTTTGCGTTACGGTTTACCGTAAGGTTTGAGGTTTAGGCTTGCGTACTTTTGAAGTATAAACCTAAAGACAAACTTATCATGGAATATAAAGTAGTACCATTCACCGCAACATTGAATCAAAAAAATGAAACTACAGCTGCGGTTGCTATTCAATTAGAAAATCTAATCAAGCAATTTACCAATCAAGGTTGGGAATATATCAGATTGGAAAGTGTTTCAACCTATGTGCAGCCTGATCCAGGTTGTTTTGGATTAGGTGCCAAACCTGGTTATTTAGCTTCTTATCAAATGGTTGTTTTCAGCAAAGGAGTATTATGAAAATAATTTTACTCTCGATAATAAGAATATACTGGGCAGTATTCCCTAAAGATAAAAGGCGTAAATGCATTTTCAAATTGAGCTGTTCTAAGCATGTTTATCAGGTTACCAGAGAAGAAGGCCTGCTCGAAGGATTTAATGCATTAAAGTATCGATATAAAAACTGTAGAAACGGGTATCATATTTTCGAAAATCATATCGATGGGAGTAAGATGATGATATTACCGGATGGTCAATTGCTTCAAGAAAATGAGATTGCAGTTAGATTTTTCTCCTGTAGCTAAAGGAAAATCATAATCCAATTTATAACTACTTATAAGCAATTTATAAATAAAGATTAAATCCTCTTATTTTTATTAAATTATCCCTCATCATGAAAATCCTCTCCTTATTAATCTTTTTCGTTATCAACATCACTTGTAAAGAAAGCACAACGGTGTACATTTGCAACAGTCCCGGCGCTAAAAAATACCACTATACCTCCGGTTGTCGTGGTTTAAGTAGTTGTTCCTATAAAATTGTAAAAGTAGATATAGAAAAAGCCAAAAAAGACGGAAAAGTATTATGCAAGTGGGAAAAGTAAGTGTATTGGTTTTATTATTATTAACACTGCAAAGCTGTTTTATCCAGCCAGGTGAGAGCAAACCTTTAAACAAATACCACCTTTCCTTTATCGCCAAAGTGATCCGCATTATGGATGGCGATACCATGGAAGTATTATACCAAAACCAGCCCATCAAAATCCGTTTAGCGCATATCGATTGTCCCGAGAAACGTGGCCACCAGCCTTTTGGTACCAAAGCCAAACAAGCCCTGTCCGATCTGTGTTTCGGTCAAATGGTAACGGTTCAGGGCCAAAAATACGACCGCTATAAAAGGTTAATTGCTGTAGTGATTAATCGTAATAAACAGGTGCTTAACCAGGAAATGCTTAAACTGGGGCTGGCCTGGCATTTTAAAAAATATTCAAGCGATCCGCTTTATGCTCAATTGGAAGTTACGGCCCGTAAAAATAAAGTGGGTTTGTGGCAGGAAGCAGATGCAGTAGCCCCATGGGAATGGCGGAAAACGAAGCATCGTTTGGGGAAGTAGTGTGTAAAACCCTGCATCAGTCCGTCCCTAGGATACCAGAAAAAACTTTATTTATATAATTTTTATGACTAACAGATAATTAAAAAAATTAATCTGACTAACTGACTTTCACGGCACTCGGAATAGTAAATAATATATTTTGTCAACATGAAATCTGTAATTTTATAGTTATAACACAAATAAGAAAACGATTTATTTTTTCAGTCTAGATAAAACGGGGAACAATAAGCCAATAGTAATCCTTCTTTTCAATTAATGCCATGCCATTAGATAAAGCTAATATTAAAAAAATAATACAAGTAAGCTGCGCTATTATAGTATCCCAGCAAAATAAAATATTGGTTACCCAAAGAGCTGCTAACATGTCTTTACCCTTAAAATGGGAATTCCCTGGAGGTAAAATAGAACATGGAGAAATTGAAGAAGAAGCGATCATAAGAGAAATACGGGAAGAACTGTATGTAGAGATAAGCATCATTAGTAAATTGCCAAAGTTTATTCATCACTATGAAAGCTTTAGCATTGCCTTAATCCCTTTTATTTGTAAGATTGAAAAGGGAGAGATAAAACTTACCGAACATCAAGCTTTCCGTTGGCTAAATCCAAATAACTTGTTAGATTTGGATTGGGCAGAGGCCGATATCCCGGTTGCTCAACACTATTTAAATACGTTCAACAAATAAGATATGCCATTTGAACTCGGTCTGTACGAACAATTGATCACCAAATTAATTGCTTCAAAACTCGACCAAATGGATGAAGAGAAATTCTTCATACAAAAAACGATACTTGATAAATCGGAAGCAGCCAGATACCTAAGTCTTTATCTTTCTGAAACCATTCAATTTGCATTGCAACAGATCAAGGAAGGGGATCAGGGGGGTATCCAAAAGAAAATCGAACTATCCAATCAGATCATCCAAGTGCTGATCTCGGCGCTACCCGATTTAACTTTAACCAATAACCTCATTACCTCTGAAGGGCAATTATTAGAAGCCGTTTTATCTATAGAAGATTCGCCATTCCCTGATCTAAAAGAGCGTGTGAAGCAAATTATGCCTTATACACGGTTAAGCCAAAGCGAACTGTTTACTGGCAGCAATGCAGGCATTTCTTTAGAAAGTGAAATTAAAAAAGAGATTCTATCAGCTGATGAAATATGCTGGTTGGTGTCCTTTATTAAATTTTCAGGTATTAGGATTTTTAAGGATGAATTAGAAGCGTTTACCAACAGCGGCCGTAAACTGAAAATCATCACCACCACTTACATGGGGGCAACGGATGTAAAAGCAATAGAATTTTTATCGGGCTTGAAGAATACCGAAATTAAGGTTTCTTACAATACCGAGCACGAGCGATTGCACGCTAAGGCCTATCTCTTTTTAAGAAAATCGGGATTTGATACTGGCTATATTGGCTCTTCCAACCTTTCACGCTCGGCACTAACCAATGGCCTAGAGTGGAACTTAAAAGTTACCCAAAAGGAAATTGGGCATATTATTGATAAGTTTAAAAAAACATTCAACACCTATTGGGCCGATAAAGAATTTGAACCCTATGTGTTCGGCACCGATCAGTTGAAACTCAGCACTTCGCTAAAACAGCAAAGAAGTCGCGATCAACGAGGTATTATTTCTTTCTTCGATATTACGCCAAAACATTTCCAAAAGGAGATTTTGGAGCAACTCGAATCTGAACGGGTTAATCACCACCGCTTTAAAAATTTGATTGTTGCCGCAACGGGTACTGGTAAAACGGTAATCTCAGCCTTTGATTACAAAAGATTTAAAACCAATAATTCACAAGCTAGACTTTTATTTATTGCGCATAGGAAGGAACTTTTAGAACAAGCACAAGATATGTTTCGTCATGTATTGCGCGATGCCAATTTTGGCGACCTCTGGGTAGATGGAATGGAACCCTTGCAGTACGAATATGTTTTCGCATCGGTACAAACACTCAACAACCGCCTGCCCAATTTGAAACTCAGCGCTGGCTTTTATGACTTTATCATCATCGATGAAGTACATCATATCTCCTCGAATAGTTATCGTTTGGTGCTAGAGAAGTTTAGTCCTCAAATATTACTTGGTTTAACCGCTACCCCCGAAAGAAATGACGCAGTGGATATTTTAAAAGATTTCGATCATACCATTGCCGCAGAAATCAGATTGCCCGAAGCGCTCAATAGCAAACTGCTTACTCCATTTCAATATTTTGGTTTGTCGGATTCTGTAGACCTGAATAGGGTTCAATGGAAAAACGGCAAATATGAACATAAAGAACTGACAAAGATTTATACCGCTGATGACCGCCGTGTGCAGGAAATCATTTCTAACTGCGAAAAATACCTTACAGATGTGAATGAGGTAAGGGCGCTTGGATTTTGCGTGAGCAAAGAACATGCACGGTACATGGCCGAAAAATTTGTTCTTTATGGCTGGAAAGCTGATTATCTTACTTCGGATGATTCAGCAGTTAAACGGGATGGTATACGCCATCGCCTGCTCAATAAAGAAATCAATTTTCTATTTGTTAGAGATATGTTTAATGAAGGGATCGATATTCCCGAGGTGGATACTGTACTATTTTTAAGACCAACAGAAAGTTTAACCATTTTCTTGCAACAGTTAGGAAGAGGCTTGCGATTAGCAGAGCATAAAGATTTTCTAACTGTACTCGATTTTGTTGGGCAGGCTAGGGTTGAATATGATTTTGAACATAAATTTAGGGCACTAGTAGGTAAAACAAATACACCCATTTTGAAGGAGGTACAAGAAAACTTTCCACATCTCCCACTTGGGTGTAGCATTATTCTAGAGAAAAAAGCAAAAGCGGTTATCCTAGCCAATATCAAAGATGCTACTGTCCTTAACCGCAGACAGCTCATTGTGAAACTGCAAAATTTTAAACACCAGTCCACACTAAAATTATCATTACAAAACTTTCTCCATTTTACAGGCTTGGAGCTAGCCACTCTTTACAAAAAAGGTAGTTGGAACAGGTTATGTGCAGATGCTGGATTAATCGAAAATTTTCAAGAGTCGTTAGAAATTCAGATCACTAAAGGTATTAAAAAACTGATGCAATCTAACTCGATTTCCTACTTTAATTTTCTTATAAACCTTATTCAAAACGACTTTAAAATAAGAGATCTAACAGAAAAAGAAAGATTGATGACGCTGATGTTTTATTACGACTTCTTTCAGTTGGATCAAAAAACAAGCTTAAAAACCTTGGAAGAATATTATTTAGCAATTAAATCTAACCCGGTTATGCTTGCTGAATTAAAAGAAGTAATTCATTATTTGATTAACCAAGTTAAGTTTGTAGAAAAGCCTATATTGCTGCCTTTTGCTTTTCCACTTCGGGTACACAGCCGCTACAACAGAGATCAGATTTTAGTTGCGCTACAGTTGCATCAATTTGAAAAAGCCTCTTCTAACCGAGAAGGAGTTGCTTTAAACAGTAAATTGAATACTGAAGCCTTATTCATTACGCTAAAAAAATCAGAAAAAGAATATTCTCCAACAACGCTGTATGATGATTACGCCATTAATGAAACACTATTTCATTGGCAATCACAAAATGCAACCAGTTCAACTTCACCAAAGGGGAAATCATATATTGAACAGAAAAAATCGAATAAACATATTTTAATATTTGTGCGGGAACAGAATGAAGATGAATTTGGCAATACGATGGGCTATGTTTTTTTAGGTAAAGCTGGCTTTTTAGAAAGTGCAGGAGACAAACCCATGAATATCCAATGGCTTTTAGAAGAACCCATGCCCGCCTACATTTGGAAAGATAGTGCTAAATTAGCACAGGCTTAATTAGTACATCTCTATTTTAAAATTATTTTGAACCTTAGCCTCCAAAAATACCTCAAAGCTTTCACCCGCCTCAAACGCGGTGTAACACCATATGGTTTAGCGCCACATAAACCTGTTTTATTGCTAAGCTTAATTGAGCTTATTGAAAAAGGTGTGGTCACCAATAATCAGTTCGAAGTAAATGCAAATCTTGTAGCCACTTTTAAAGAAAACTGGTTATTGCTCGTGCCTACTTTACATCAGGCCGATTTTACACAGCCTTTTTATTATTTGCAGAGCGAAAAAGTGGAAGGTATGCCCTTTTGGATTTTACAGCCCAATTTAGGCATGCAAATTAATGCACACATTAAATCGGTAACCCGCTTAAGTGAAACCTGTGCCTTTGGTTATTTTGAATCAGAACTGTTTATATTACTCAGCAAGCCCAATAATAGGGCCATAGCAACTACATTGTTGCTTGATACATATTTTGCAGAAAGTAAAGTCGGTTTTATTGCGGCTAAAAACCATGGTGAAGGCTACCTGCACGATCAGGAAGATTTTGTGTTAAATGAGCCTGAAGCCATATACAAACGAATGATCATCAATACCGAAGAAGATGTTTTCGTTAGGAATGGATTATTTAAGAAATTGGTGCCGAAAATTTATGGGAATAAATGCAGTTTTACGGGTATGCAATTAAGCAATACCTTTGGGTATAGTTTTATAGATGCCTGCCATATTATACCATTTAGTGAAACGCACGATGATAAAGTAACCAATGGCATTGCCCTCTGTCCAAATCTGCATCGAGCATTCGATCGTGGTCTGGTTAGCATAACTAATGATTATACCATTTTAGTTTCTAAACACCTGATCGAAAACACTAATCATCCTTATGCTTTACATGCATTAACTGGGCGGAGAATTTTGTTACCGAACAAATCAACCCAATATCCTGAAATTGATGCAATAGAATGGCATCGGAAAAATATCTTTAAGGATTAAGTAAAACAAAGCACAACGGGCAGCTTTAACCTACACGGCAATTGTAGGCAATACCTTTGCAGGCGATCTGTTTTATGGCTGGGCCTTTGCCGTTAAGCGCGAAAATAATGTAGTGTCTAACGTCAATACCGAGACAGTTACCATTCCGCAGGCTTAACCATTAAACCCTGTCCTAACTGGTAATTATAACGGTTGGAGCAGGGTTTATTAAATTTTTGTTTTTGAGCTATACCTTCCTCACTGCCGTTTTTAATACCGAAAGAAGGAAAAGGATCAGAAATACAATGATTACAGGAGCAAAAACTTCTAACCAGCCTATGCGTCCGATAATTATTTTGATCATAAAAAGGATGCTGCTAAACAGCATCCCCAACAGGATTAAAATTTCCTTAAAACCCCTTTGTTTTGTTTTCTTTGTACGTCTTTTTGCCACAGGTTTTTCTTAAATGGTTAACTTATAGCAATGTAATTTCAACACGCCTGTTCTTTTTTCTTCCAGCATTGGTGTTATTTGAGGCAATCGGATTTTCAATGCCTTTTCCTGTTGTACTTATCCGGCTTGCTTCAATATTTAATGCCGTTAAATGATTTTTAAATGCATCGGCCCTCGCCTGCGATATCTGTTGGTTTAGGGTTACAGGGCCATCGCTGCTGGCATAACCATCAACATGGATGGATGCCGTTGGGTTTTTGATCAAATAAGCAACAATGCGTTTGATTAAAGTTTTGTTGGTGTTTGCAAAAGATGATGAGCCTTGAACAAATGTTACCGGTACCGTATGGTTCAATGCTTTGAGTGCTGCAGTTTCTAATTCAGGCGAAGCATCATTCAGACTATCTTTTTTGTTTGATTTTTCTTCAGTTCCCAAAGCCTTTATCGGCGCAGTTGTTGTGTCTGTACTATCAACTTTTTCTTTTGCCGGTGTTATGGCGGTAGCCGTGCCAGCCGGATCTGAAGAAACATTTTGGGTAGATTCTTTTGCAACAGTATCTAACGTTTTATTAGATGAATAATACCAGATACCACCACCAACAATTAATATCCCAAACAGCCCAATTAACCAGGTCCGTGACCTTGGAGCTGGATTCTCAACCTCTCTTTTAGAAAGATCAAATTTAGATGGTTCCTTTTTAAAACCATCGTTTTTATTTAAATCAAATGCCATAATTTTTTATTGTTTAGGTATACATATCAACTAAAGTTTGTAAACTACCGGTGTGCGCCCTGCCCATTGCTTCAAATTCCCAGCTATCGCCAACACGGAATAAACGCCCAAATTCTACAGCATCTTCATTGGTATATTGGTCTTTCAGGTCGTAACGCAGTATTTCAGAACCATTACTTTCATCAACGATTCTGATGTAACAATCATTTACTTTCCCAAAGTTCAGGTCTAATGTTCTCCGGTCTTTTTTATTGTCATGAGGGTATTTACAGATTGTACAGCAAATGATAATTTGTTCAATTTTATCGCTGACTTTGGATAAATCGATAAACATATCTTCATCGTCGTCGCCATCACTTCTGGTTCCATCCGGATCATCTATAGCACCGATAATTGCCCCGTCTTCAGTAAATGGCCTAAACAGGCCTTTTTCTACCTTATCCTCAATTTTATTGCCCATCCTGATCTGCCCGTAAAAGGTAAAGTAAGAATCAGAAGGGATTTTAAAATCACTGCCTATCGAGAAGGCCGAAACATCGAGATCGAATTCTGGCCCTCCCGGTTGCTCGTTAGGATCCCAGCCCATTCCAATTTTTACAATGGTGAGTCCAGGCGCTGCCTTTGAAAGGGAGAACCGGTCTCCCTTATTTAAGTTAAAACTGCTCATCTTTTATTGATATAATTCTATTAATGTATTAAGGCCACCAGAAAAAGCCTGGCCAAGGGCCTCGACATTCCATTCGCCGCCATTTCTGGACAAAGAGGCAATCATGAGGGAATCTTCACTTGTAAATTCTTCCTTAAGCATATATTGGCACAGAATCGATTTATCGGCATGGTTCCTGATATTGATGTAGGAGTTTTGAACGTGGCCAAAATGATGGCCTCTTTCTTCACTCTGATCAATGGTTACCGCAAAATAAAGGAACTCAACCCTTGGGTCTATTTTGGATAAATCGATATGGATTACCTCATCGTCTCCATCACCTTCGCCACCCCTGCTATCACCCGGGTAATGGGTAGAACCATCCGGACTCGTGTTGTTGTTATAAAAAACAAAGTATTCATCGGCAAGGAGTTTGCCGTTTTCGCCCAGCATAAACACGGAGAGGTCGAGGTCTACCGGGTGCCCGTTAACAACAGCGGTATCCCAGCCCAGGCCTGCAATGAGGTGACTTAAGCCCGGTTCTTCCCCGATCAGGGAAACGGGTTTTCTTTTTACTATTTGTATAGCCATTTTGTTAAGTTTTAGATTTTATACATGCTAATTTTTTTTTGGAGGCAGCGGTGGTGGTTTTACTGAATTATTTTTTGTGCTTTGCGGTACTTTTAATTCGGGTAGCCTGGGGATATTCACCGGTTTCGGAGCGCTACTTTCCTTTTTTGGCGGCAAAGGCGGTGGTGATTTAGGGGTTGGTAGCGGAGGTCTTGTCATTACCGGTGCTGCAACAGGTGCTTTTATTTTTACACTGTAATCGGTACTGGCAATTTCCTGAAAAACAGCCTGCATGGTATCTTTAACATCCAGTGGCTGTAATGCGACAACATGGTGATATTTTTTAAGCAGTTTTTCGGTAAAATAAAGTGTATTAATTTCTTCTGATCCAAGCAAGATCATCACATCATCTACCGATAAGTTATTTACCTTCAACAGATCGTCTATTGCGGCAAAAATCATCCCGTCATTGGCATAATATTGCAGCCTGTCGTTCAGGTTTCTTTCCCTTACATTAAACCAGTACCGGTTTCCGTCGGATAGTTCAGCCTCACCATTAATAATCGGATTGATATTTTGAAGTAAACCAGCACAGAACGGCAGCAGAAAAGAAATTTCGTTCTCTTTATTAATCGACAGATAAGAGTTTTGGAGGATAATGTATTCTACAATCATATCGGCCAATATTTTCACCCTTGGATCTGCCCCCTGACCTACCAGTTTGGCTGAGCCCAGCACGTTGGCTCTACTATTTTTATAAAGTTTTAAATAAAGTACATCATCAATACCATTTAGTAGCAGGATAGCCTTATTGTTTGGCAGTACCTGTTTTTGAGTCAGAATATTAAAAAGTGTATGGTTATATCCAACGCGGTCTAAATTAAAGTAACCGGCTTCCTGGAACAGGGTTTCGATCAGCGATTTTTCATTATCTTCAATATCATCATCAAATAAAAAGCGTAAAGGGAACTGCTGCCTGTACGATTCGATAGAATCGGCTTTGTATAATACCGTATTTAAAAAGTGCGACAGGTATTGTTCAATCCCGTAATAAAACAGCTGTTTAACAGGCTTTTTGTTGCCGTAAATAATAAAGTGTTTACTGGGATCCTTTACAATTTCAAAGTAATTGCCATAAGCATATGGATCATTTTTATAGAAACGTTCCCTCGCGGCGGCACCAAAAATAAAATCGTTGCCATTTACGTAAAAGTATAAAGGAATTTCATTCGATTCCTTCATTTTTAATGGGGCATAAGGGTTACTGTCTGATTGATACCAGAAAGTAACCGTCCGCTTCGATATTTTTGCTAATACGCAGAATTTCATCCCCACTATTATTTTTGAATGCCTTTAAGCAAGTGTTTTTCGAAGAATTTCATTCCTTCCAGAATGATAATTGGAGCCACATAATCGAAATCTTTCTGATCGTCGTGTTTCCGCTTTTGTGCTTTGATAAAATCCGGCTCGCCTTTGATGTAGTTTTCAATGTTCATGTCCTGAAAACCCGCCATAAAATCTGTCGCATTCATTTTCAAACCGAACATGCTCGATGAGACCTTATAAAACAGATCCGCAAAATCCATAAACCTTGGACAGTACGGTTTGCCTTCCTGCGGCAAACAGATAAAATGATTCCCAATGTGCTCCAGCATTTCAGGGGTAATGGAATTGGTTGATTCCAGGTATTTAAATTCGCCATTTGGCGTAACCACACAGAAGTTATCTTCACCTAATATCTCAATGGCCTGTTTGTTTGTCGGCACCAAAATGCTGGTGATATTGGTTGGGATGGCCAAACCTTTCGATACTTCATATTTAACATCGGCATTGTCAGTTCCGCGTTGCGAATTGATATCGATTATTTTTAAAGGGCTTGTGGTTATGGGACTAATGGTTTGTTTGGCCACTGCTTCTCCACCCATTCCCCTGATAAACATCTGCGTATAATAATCATCCGCTGCGGCGGGATTTACTGCCGTAAACCAGTCGAATATCCTCGCGCCCTTTCCTGCAAAAGCAATTTTTATTTTAGGTGGGATGGCTTTAACCGCTGGAGGGGCGTCTTCAGATTTTACAATTTCATTCCTCAGTTTATAAGCCAGCTGGCCTGCGTAAAACATAATCAGGCCAGTAACGTAAAGGTTAATGCTCATCATTTCTTTACACTCGGCAGCAATTAAAAGGTAAAAAGTTTCAAAATCCGAAGCTTCTAAACGGTCAACAACCTGTTCGAAATAATAGGGTGCGGTATTTTCGTTAAATTTAGGCGTACCTGAATTTAGTCCCTGGATAGATATTTTTTTCTTTTCGCATATCCTGAGCAGCACATTTTTAAAGTTGGGTGAAAATTTGGTCGCCTGTGCTACACGTTCGGCTGCAAAACGGATCGAGTTCTGTTTGATCATCGCCTTTCCGCCTTCCATCTGGCACAGTGCCGTAATATCTGTTGTACTTCCGCCGATATCGAAACAGAGTACCAGTTCTCCGGGGTTAATGGAATAACCCCCATTTGGGCGCACCAGGTAGTTCGCTACGGCGCAGGCTTCGGATAAGGATTCTTCGTTGCTTAACTTTTTGAAATCGAACCTTACCGGACCGGTTTCTGTTTTGATATCTACCGCTGTAAGTGTTTTTTTAGCCTCATTTCCCCATCCTGTAGCAACATCTGCCTTAGGTTGCTCGCCCCAGCCACTACTGACCGTTTCTGTTGCTCCCCATGCCGGTGTTGTGGTTGCAGGTGCGGAAGCCTGGCTGCCCCAGCCGCCCGATTGAGCTACCGGAGATCCCCAGCTGCTGCTGCCCGATGTGTCGCCGATGTCTGAAAGATCAGAAGGAGGGAAGGTTTTTAATTTGACGTTGCTTTCAATTGGTGATATTTCTTTGAGCGAGTCCCATATTCCCCTGTATTCGCTCAGCAATTCCTTGCCCATTGATGAGGGGTACGACCATTTTAAAGTATGGGGTTCGTGTCCTTCAATAAATAACTGTGCGTATACATGAAGGAGCAAGGTGCTGAGATAGGCGGTTTTGTAACTCTTGTCAATCTGCTGGGTAGACCACTTCATGTTGTACACTAGTTCTGCCCTGCCAATCCTGTTATAACCTAAAATGTACCGGTTGTTTTCTGCATTTTCAATGGGCAGGTTTTTTTCAAAACATGGAAAACCACCTTTTACCGCCTGTGCCATTAAGGAGTTAACCTGGATGTTGCCATCGTTTACCACTCTTCTCGAGTCATGTATGGTTAATACGGATTTAATGGAATTGGTCAGGATTTCGTCGTTCTGAAAGAAGAAAATCTCATCTTCCACCGCAGGCCTCTCGTCATTATTTTTGCTATCGCTGGCCAGCAATGATACCCTCTTATTGGTCAGTTTTAAATTTTCGCAAACCTCATTCCGTTGATCTGAAAAGTAAGCAATAGAGGAATTTGTGCTGCCAAAATCGACACCCAAAAAGGCTGGCGACAATGTTCTTGGCGCGTTTAACATATTCACCGGTAAAGCCTGCGTATTGCCCGATCCATCGTAACGGATAATCCCAAAACCACAATCAACCCCTGCATGTGCAAATTTTACGCCTTTAAAAGGTTTATTGCTTTCGTATATCTCGTATTTGTATTTATTGTCGGCCACCGCGTTATTGGATGCGATATGCAACTGCGCTTTAATGTTGCCGTATTTTTCGGAGATTACTGCTGCCTTTCCGTTATTGGCGAGGTATAAAGGAACACCATTCTCATCTAAAACTATCCTGAAAAAATCATCATCAACATTTCCGATAAATGGCGTAGCCTGAAACTTAGCATCGTTATGCGGTATTTCTGAATAAAGAAAATATCGGTTCCATTGTTTGGATATAAAATTAGGCCACATTAAAATGTCTTTACCGCTTATCGATTCGGAAGTTACCCTGTAAATTACCTCTTTTACAATCTCATTTCCGGTTTCGGCATACAGCTTTAACTGAACGATCAAACGTTCGCCGTCTTTATCCGTGGGATCATAAATAGCGGTAATCCTGGATTTTACGTTAGATGATTCTGAAATACCTACCAATGCGTCAAGCGTTGCGCCAAAAACATTTAGCGCCAAAGGTGTTAATGGGAGGGTAAAATAAGCGTAGCTATTCAGCTGGCCCTTGGTTTCAGCCGCCAATAACAATATGGGTTTTGATTTTAGAAAGTTTCGGGTTTCCATCCCTTCTCTGCCAAAATCGATCTGGGCAATCTCGGTAGTATCCGGAAGCAGTAAATCTTTCGGATCGAACAGGATACTTCCTTCTTTCAATTCGTTATAAATAATCCCCTCCGAACCGTATAATGCTGTTGAATAATTGAAAAGCAGGCTAAAAGGATAATTGAATAAAGAGCCGACTTCGGGCGGTGTAGATTTATCAAGTTTTGGATATCCCTTTGCCTGCTGATAAATAACCATATCGTTCATCCATGCCTGGATACAAGTCGAAATATTTCCGTATTCAGGCCTGATCAGTTCTTCTACACCAGCATAATTTAACCTGAATCTTTCAATATTATCCAGAATGTGTTTGGCGTAACCATACAGTGTAAAAAGTTCCTGCGGGTTAATCTCAGATTGTAAAGGATCGATAAATTTTCCGTTCTGTACGTTGATGAAAGGGAATTTTTCCTTAATCTGGTACGATACCGAAGTAAAAACAAAGCTATCAGGTGAAGTTCCACCAATAACGTTACCCTTGAAAGACATTACATCAATAAAGGGTATTTTATCCGCATTATTTGCTAAAGATTGATCACACCATAAGGGTTTTCGCTCGAATAACATATTACCAAATGCACCAGTGGGTTCGTATATATTTTCCGTTGTATTTAAATGGCCGCCGTCCGAATAAGATAGATGAATCCTATTCACTTCTATATCTTTATAGTTTAAAGCTATACAACTGATCAGTCCTTTCCATTCACTGATCAGGGATTTATAGAATAACATTAAACCTGATGCTTCAGCTTCTTTATCACGGATATTATCTATGGCATTTTTGAATAAATTGGCCCGGGCAAATACAGAAGGTATGCCAGATACAATTGTTCCGATATTAACAGCAGAATTTCCGTCCTGATCAACAGCGATTTCAGGTATCAGGATGTTTTTTGTAAATACTTCAAGCTGGGGAATTTTATCCCAGGCAAATTCGACTCCGTTCGGCTCTGTTTTGGGATGAACTTTTATCGCCAGTGCTTTGATTCTTTTATCAGACATGGTTCTTTAGTTTATATCGAAGTTTTGTGAAATGGTAAGTGCGTTAAAAATGTGCGCAAGGAATTTCTCCTTGGTGGTATTTACTTTTTGCTCATCTTTTGGATTGGTATTGATCAGTTTTTCGACAAAAAGATCATAGCGATCCCTAAAAAGTCCTCCTTTACTCCAATAGTGTTTTTCATCCAGGAAAATGGTTCCAACATCCAGTTTTTTTAGTTCTGAAGGGTTATCCGGGAATGCCTTGCTATCAAATAGGAACCTGCCTGGGGCAACGGAGTTCCTCACCTGGTAAAGCCAGCCCGGTATAAATTTGGCATCTTTGAATGTGTAGGCGAAGAGTTTAAAGTATTCGTTTATATCTTTGCATTCTGCATCGGTAATGGTACTGTACTGGTTGAGTTTTTGATTCTCACATTGTTTGATGAAACCTTTTATACCTGCATCATCAAAAGCGCCGCCGTTTTTCGTTAAAGAAATGTGTGCCAGCGAGAAAAAGGCGCCGAGTTTATTTACAAATATTTCACCCGATTTATTTTCATTACCTATAAAGTCGTCAAACGAGAAATTGAACGAATTATCTTTAAACTCTACTGCTTTATACAGGTAATCGGCTTTTGCACTGTTAAAGCCATCATTGCGGGTAAAGAAATCGTATGCCGCACAGGCACATAACAATTCTGTAATGTGACAGGGATTTTTTTGTTCGCTTCCTCCGGTTATGGTCTGATTGGAAATGTTGTTGCCATCAATCTTTTTGCTTTCTATCGGCCAGCCAATATGGTACAATAGTTTGTAACACTTCTGAACTGTAGGATCGCTCTGATAAAACTGCAGCGCAGCCTGACTATTTAAAGGAAAGAATGATGAATCGGCAATTACGCTATTCGCTTTGCTGGCCTTTTGTTTATCATCTGGTTTATTAAAAGTGAAATACTCTGTTAATAAAGTAGAGCCAAATTTGGCTTTAGCAAAATCGATACTGGCATTACCATTAGAACGGATTTTTACGAAATCCTGTAATGCCTTTGGAATTACTGGAATAGAAGATGCACCCGTACCGCCAAATATAGACCCAAAAATAAAAACCCTCGCATTTGCACCGGCACTTTCCAGTTTGCTCATAAAAGCATCTAATTCCCTTTCCTGCGATTGTACAGCAGAACCTTTTATAATATTCCGCGCTGCTTCTACAATGCCATGGTACATCAGCATAGAACCCAGGTGGGTTTGGGCCCTGTAGCCATGATCCAATGCAAATTCCTGTACTGAGCCATTGTCCAAAAACAGATCAGAGATTAATTTATTGGCTTTCTGCTGTTCGGGTGAACCTGTGGTAATTTTGCTGATGTTTTTATACGTTTCTCTTCCAGCACTAGCATAATTGGTAAAAAACCGGTGCAAATTCAGTTTAGCTGAGAAAAAAGTATTTGCATTTGGTGTTCCGCCTACACTTGTGCCAGTTGTTTTGATCCGGTTATAAAGGCCAATCAGTTCTTCAACCCGTCCTTTGTTCCCGTTATTTTGATCGGTATCAAGCGTGAGGATTTCGATTTCCTGATTGTCGAACATCCCGATTCCACACAAGTGGGTAAAGGCTTCCAAACAGCGCATCCCGGTACCGCCTATCGCGATTACGAATAATTTATCCATTGATGTTTTGATTAGGGGTTAAAACCAGTGCCCGATTTTTCCGGTGGCGAATATTTTGCTCATTACAAAACCAATGATGATGTAGAGCATAAAACCGATAGCTGTACTAATACTCAAGGCTGTTACATAATTATTCAATACCATAATGTTTGCATCTGGTTTGAATACGTAATAACCCAATAGAAAACAAACTGCCGGATTTAAGATGGCCAATACCCAAAACCAGGTTTTACGTGCCTGTGGGTCTTTGGGATTACTCCCCCCTTCAAATTTGATAGCGTTTGCAATGATGGCCGATAAAAGAAGAAAGATCAATGCGGTAATGATCGAGATGATGTAAGCTGAAGCTGATTCCATTTTAGAATTTGTTTTAATGATTTTAGATTACTGTTTAGTTTTGATGTAGTACGAGTACACTACTTTATCTACAGGTTTAAGTTCCTGTAAAGTGTTTTTAATCGATTCGGATAAAGCGATATTGGGGGTGCTTTTGACATTAACCCATTCAAATTTGGCCATTTTAGCACCCTGTAGATTAGGTGTGGCCGTATTTGATAAAATATCTACCTTGATCAACCCTTCTGGATTATTGATATTGGCTACACTGAATTTAGGGTAGAAAGAAACACCAAATTCTATATGTTTTGGGTTAGATGTCCTGGTATTGGTAAAAAGGGTTTGATTTAAGGTAAAAACCTCATTTATTGGGTTCGCTGCCTGTGCTTTATAAATCCATTGTTCTTTTAATTTCCCGTCGGCATTGTAACATGCCAGTGCAATTGCATCCTTTTCCTGATCAGAAAACTTAGCCTCGCCATTATTTCCTTTGGTTAATTTTGGCTGATGTTTCTTAGCTTCTTCTGCTTTGGCAAAATTTTCAAAATCGGTAGTTACATCCGAAACCTTTACACTGAAATTCCCGAAAGTGTAACTATCTTCATTACTGAGGTCTATAAAAAGTTTCCTGAAGAAATCGTTAAATTGATTTTGGCCAGCGTATGTAGTGTGCAGTTGATCGATGTTTTTCCAATCTAAACCAAGCGGATAAAACTCAAAGTTGTACCCGTTTTTAAGGCCGTTAATGTAACCCTCTTTTAAATCCAGGATATTTTTTGCCTTATCTGATTTTGCACTTTCATCATAAAAAATACCGCCTGATTTTTCTGAAGGATATGCTGTAGATAGCTTATAAGCATTGTTTGATAAATCAAATCTGGTTGTTGATGGAGAAAGTTTTGATTCGAGTTTTGAAATCATGCTTCCTGCATCAGGATTACCACAGCTGAATATGGTAAAGTAAAGATGTTTGTTAACCTTTCCTTCTTTATAATCTGCAATAAAAAAATGGACCGCATTTCCTTTTGCCAGCCATTTGGAGAAGGGGATTTTTAAAAAGGCTGTATTGGTCACCTCTATGTTATTTTGCCACTCCTCAAAATCGGTAATCAGGAGCGCATCGTTGTTGCCTGCAACAATTTTCTCTACTGTAGCTTGTAAAGGCGCCCAAATATCAGCGTATTGCTTCGGGTCGCTTACCTGTTGCCCCAATTCGGTTGTATTGGCTACGTTTAATAATGATATTTTTTTGGAACCTAATTTGTAAACTTCAAACTGTTGAGCGAGAACGGCGTTGAAGCAGGACGACATCATACTTTTAATTGTAGGATCATTAAAAGCCTTATTGATACCAGATGAAAAATCAATATAAAGTGCCGGAGTATCTCTTTTAGGATTATCGCCAAGAGTTATGGCTTTATTGTATGCTTCTATACGCTTTCCTAAATCCTGATCATAAAAGTTGAAATTTGCAGCAGCAAACGGATCTTCTGATTTGGATCCTCCGGAACCTTTACATGCTGAAATTGCAAATAAGCCCAGTAATCCCATTATCCTGAAAAAATTCAGGGTATTGCCTGTTTTCATAATTTATAAATTTTAATGTTCCTAGTATTGTTTAGTTGATCAAAAGTATAAGCATAGTAAGGGCAATCCTTACGGAAAACCGTAAAGGGAAAATTAAAGGCAATAAAATTTTGATTTAATTTTTAGAACCGAATTAAAGTGATGGAGCTCGAAAAAAGATATGCTTTAAACCAATACACATTTTATCTCATTCAATTAATAAGGCCCACTGAGAAAGGGACAAGAATAGTATAGCGCATTTAATTTTCAAGGAGTTAAGGTTCAGGCTTAAAACAAAGACGTTCGGAAAGTTGCATTTAACCAAAAATAATAACAGTATAAAAGCAAGTTTCCATGTTGCTATAAAACGGTTTATACCTCCCGTTATAGAAACCTGCGATCAGAATAGTTTCGCAATAGCCATAAATATCCATTAAATTATGCCAGGTGTTTATATTTCCTGGTTCACAAAGCCTGGATACTACGCCTTAAAACAAAAAAAGCCACCCCATTGAGCAGCTCTTATTCATCCGAAAGAAAAATTTCTATTTTGCTAAAACCATTGCATTTTGTTCTGCTTCCATCATCGCTTCAGAAGCATAGGATGCTGATTTAAGACTGGCAAAGTCAACTAATTTTACATTATTCCTATTGCTTGCAATCATAGTACTTTGGCCAGCAGTACCATTTAATTTCAATACCGCATCATCTTTAACAATGGTATATAAACTGCCGGCTGTAGTTTTAATTTTTGCTGTAGCACTTTGGTTTAAAAATAACTGAAGGTATTTTACATCGAAATTATTACTGGTTACCACGACAGATTGGCCATAAGCTTCTATTCTTTCCAAATCTTTTACGGTAATATTTAATGTTACCTGACTGGTTTCTAACGAATTGATAAATAAGGTTCTTCCATCAGTTGATAGGGAGGTGTTTGCAGCATCGTAGTTGACAGCACCTTCTACATTTTGCTTATTACCTTGTGTTAAAACGATTTTCACATTCCCGCTCACCCAGATCCGGTTAAATGTTGATAATGACGCAGTTTTTGTTTCTGTTTTAGCTGGCTCAGCGGCTAAAGTTGCCATGGCTGATGAGGTAAATACTACTGCTGTTAATGCTGCTGCGAATAAGGTTTTTGCTAAAGTTTTCATATCTTTTATATTTTAGGTTTTGCTGTTGTTTGTTATTAAGACGCAGCTGTCCATCAAACGTTTCAGGCAAAAACCTGGTATTATACCAGCATCGGTAACCGCCAGACCAACGCCTGTAATTTATAGACGAATGGGTGTTCATTGTATAAGCAGAATGCACAAAGCATGTGGATGAGGTGCAGGTACTATGCAATATTTTCAAGGTATCTTAATACCTCTTCTTTTTTTCTGCTCGAAACCAATATGTTTTCTTTGTTTTCCATTTGTAAATACCCTTCGCGGTAATATTTTTTAACGTATTTAAAATTAACCAGAAACGATTGGTGGCACCTTAAAAAACCAAAGGGTGTAAGCAAACTTTCATACTCTTTTAAGCCCTTCGAAACCAGAATCTCACTGCTGCCATTTAAATAAAATGTAGTGTAACCCTTATCACTTTTACAGTACATAATATCTTCAATGGCTACTACCTCGATGTATTCGAGGCTTTTTAAGGCAATTCGCTTAGCGGCAGCTACGCCCTGGGCAAGGTAATGTTCTTTGGCAATGGCAAGCTGTTGCTGCCCTAAAGTTTCCTGCTCCCGGTGATGATAACATTTGTTTAAATGCGTGGTTAATGTTACTTCATCAATAGGTTTAAGTAAATACCCAAAGGCGCCTAAATTAAGTGCCTGTATGGCATACTGATCATAGGCAGTGAGAAAAATAACCTGAAAACCGGTAACACCAATTTCATCAAACAGGTGGAAACTATCGCCATCCTTTAAACGGATATCGGCCAGAATAATATCGGGTTTTAAGGTCAGAATTTCTTGTTTTGCGATTGCAATTTCGCCGGCAAAACCTACCGTTTCGAGGTAGTCGATTTTTTTAACAATTTGTAAGATATGCTGTAAAATCCGGATCTCATCTTCTAAAATATAAAGTTTCATAACATCTTATTTAATCATTAACGATTGGAATCAGTATTTCAACAAATACACCTGTTACAGCATTTGTACGCTTATCACTTACTTGAAATTGAGCTTGCTGCCCGTTGGCAGTAAAAAGCAAATCGATTCTTTCTTTTAAAATTACCTGGGCAAGCGATTGTTTCTTTAGGTTTTGGTTAGGCTTTGTGCCTAGTCCACTTCCGTTATCATCTATTTCGATTGCCAGTAAACCGTCTTTAATTTTGAAAGATATGGTTAGCAAACCCTTATAGCCTATATTTCTAAAACCATGTTCAATTGCATTTTCTACAAAGGGCTGAACAAGCATGGGTGGAATTAGTGTATCGTTTAGATTTAATTGATCATCAACTATAATTTTATAATCGAAAACATCGGCATAACGCATTTGCTGCAACCGGAGATAATTGTTTAGCGAAGCAATTTCTTCGTTTATTTCGATAAAATCTTTTCTGTTCTGCTCCAGCGTACTGCGCAATAACTCCGAAAAAGACCTGAGGTAGCACACAGACTCTTCAATATGCCCCGAAGCCACCAGACTTTGTAAATTGGCTATGGCATTGAAGATAAAATGTGGGTTTAACTGCGCCTGTAACATTTTCTGTTCTACACTTAAGCGCTGGTTTTCTGACTTCAATAATTTATTCTTTTCTCTTAAACGCTGCTGGCGGTAGAAACTGTAAAAGAAAGAAATTACACTAAGAAAGATGATCAGGGCTAAAAAAAGTGTCTGGCGTTGCTGTTTAATAATGGTTTCGTTCAGTTTATTGCGGCTATTTAACTCTGCTATATTCCGGTCTTTTTTTTCTGTTTGATATTTTTCGTGAATTTCGGCAACCTTAACGGCTTCGATCGCTTTATAGTTACGCAGTTCGATAGCATAGGCAGAATCTGCCGCCTGAAGCGCATGGGCAAAATCGCCCTTCATTTTATAGGCTTCGATAAGGCCGTTATAATAGGTATCATTTTGCCTGACTGATAGGTCGCGTTTTTCGAAAGCTATGCCTTCTTTATAATATTTAATGGCCGAATCGGGCTGTTTATTTTGAGAAAATGCGGTAGCCAGGTTGTTGTAGGCAATACCATTCAGGTTATTGTTTTTTTTAAGGTAGTTAAAATAAATTTTACTGCAGGCCAGGGCTTTGGCAGTTTGCAATTGCAGGCCGTAAACCTGTGCTTCGTTATCGTAAGTGCGGGCTATGGCCAGGCTATCGCCAACTTGTACTGCCAAACGCCGGGCCTGGGCGTTATAATATGCCATTTTTTTAAAATCGCCCAATTGTGATGCCAGCAGAAATGAAATGTCAAAATAACGTTGTTTAACTACCGCATGGGTATTAAACGGATTATGCTTAAAGTAAATAGCAGCATACTCAATTGATTTTTTTTCATTGCCATTCTGAAAATAGGCCTGTGCCAGCAAATCATAAAAGTAATGCGTTAACCGGCTATGCTTCTGTTCAGCAATTTTCAAAGCCGCAAAAATCTGCCCCATTAATGCATGCTCTACCATCGATCCGTTAACCATTTTATGGGTTAAAATACGACAGGTTTTCAATAACTCAATATCATCATTCGGGTTTAGCCCCTTCATTTTCTGGTAGGCAATTAAGGCACTATCCCTTTTCTTTTGAAAAACATATTTTCTGGCATGGAAATAATTATAATAGGGGTTTGATTCTTTATCAGGGTCTTTACCCAACAGGCTGTCTTGCTGGTAAACTATTTTCTTTATCGCCGCAGCTGACAAGGTATCGAAAGACAGGATAAGCGGTAAATCATCCCTGAAAGCAGGTCTTTTAACGGACTGACGCTCAGCCTTAGTGTTATTTTCCTTATTTCTGCAAGCGGGAATAATAAGAAAACAAATGGTACAAAGGGTAATCAGGGTTTTCGCACAGGTGTTCATTAAGGAAAGAATTGGCTTATCATACATATAACACCTCATTAATCAGGTGCGGGTTAAATTATTCTTTAAAAGTATAAATAGTAACCACGAAAAAAAACAGTCGGCAAATATCTGTCAGGTTTCATTCTATATCTGTACGGGTTTAGTATTTATCTGAAAATTACTGCCATAATACCAATAAAGGCCTGAATGGGGGTATGCGGCTGATGAGTTGTGTTTTAAACGTTTTTCCTTGGAAAAGGTAAATAAATCTCCGGGCTGCTTAGCCGTTTTACGAATATGCATGCAGAATTAACGAAAAGGTGCTCAAACCCCTCACATATCAACTGCTCCTTGTAATCTCCTGGGTTTGTGTCGATTTTTAAATTAACAAAACCCAAACGCCAGGGTATGTTGGCGAGTTTACCTAATCAATTAAAACTTTAAATATGAAAAATTTAAAAGGAACGAAGAAAGATTTCTCTCTACTTGAGAACCAAAAACTTACCGATTTATCGTCAATCAATGGAGGAAGGGCGTTGGGAGGCTACACCGACATTCAATCTAATGTCTTCGTAGGAGAGGGCTGTATAGAATATGACCACTATTCGGGCGAAAATGGTACGGGTCAATATCTTTACAGGGAGATCCGTCGTCTTGCACCTGGAGAACCCATTCATAATTACTAGAATCGGTGTAAATGTAATTTCGCCGATCAATTCGGGCAAAAATTCCATTTAGTCAGGATCATTGAAAAAAGGTATGGGTGCATTCTTTAATAGGAGGCACCCATATAAAATTATTCACGGCGTAAATAAACAAAAGTGATATTAATTATATCCAAGAAGCAAGAGACTACCACTAATGAAGTTATAAAATGGCTTTTGGCAATGGATAAAAAATTCATTCGGGTGGACGAAGATGAAGTGTTTGAGATAAAAGTGAAAGAAAAACGTATCTATATAGAAAGCCAGAGAAACTGTTTTTACATCAATGAAATAAACAGTGTTTGGTACAGAAGAGGGGGATTAAAATTTAAAAATTTTCAATATGATAGCCCGTCTGTAGATATCCACATGCAGGAGCACCAACATTGGTTACAGGATTATGTGATCAAAAAAATTGAATCTAAAAAGCACGTCAATAAGCAAAGCAATAGCGCGGTAAATAAGCTATTGGTGTTAGAGCAGGCAAAAAAAGTAGGGCTAGATGTTCCGGAGTATTATCTGGCTGAAAATACAGCTGAGGTGGTTTTCGATAAAACAATTATAAAGCCCTTAACCGGAAACATCACCATAAATGCTTACAAAGATTATGCGGAAAGTATTATGTATACCAATGTAATAGCGCATCAGGAAGAAGATAGTTTTTTTATCACGTTTTTTCAGGAAAAAATTGAGAAGGATTTCGAAATCAGGAGCTTTTATTTGAATGGGGAGTTCTTTTCTACAGCAATAATGTCTCAAAATGATGAACGAACCAAAACCGATTTCAGAAAGTATAATCTCGAAAAGCCTAACCGAAATGTAAGGTACAATCTTCCTGTTGAAATTGAAGAGAAAACGCACCAATTAATGGTGTTACTGGATGTAAACTGTGGCTCAATAGATTTTATGAAGAGCGGAGATAAATTTTATTTTTTAGAGGTAAATACCGTTGGCCAATTTTTAGGGGTTTCAGCCATGTGTAATTATGCTGCAGAGCAAGCTATTGCCGAATATTTATGAGATACCAGATCGAAGAAAAAAACAAGTTGCCGCTAACATTCAAATTTGTGGATGAATACAGAGGTAAAAAAACTAATCAAAAAAGTAACGATGTGCTTTATGGCACATGCAGGCGCTATAAAACAAACTTTCTTATGCTCGTAAAACCATATAAGCCAATTAGCAGATTGTTATGAGGTACTTTAATTTATTTAGTGATATTTTGATTACAAAAGGTGTTAACAGGATCCTGATTTCTGATTTACAGCGAAATAGCTCTGAATTGCAGTCTTTAGAATTGAATAACATTGTTGAAGAGTTGAAATCCAATTCTATTGAGGAAGTATTTGCTTTTTATGATGAAGAATCAAAAGAAATAGTACAGGAATATCTAAACTTTTTATTGGAAAAAGAGTACGGTTTTATTACCGAAAATAATTGGGATGAAAATTTTCCACCGCTATCCCTGGCATTTAGAGACGCCAGCACAATTTCCAATATATTTATTGAAACTGCTGATTTATTGCTATCGCCACAGCTGGTACAATCTATAGAAAATTTAGGAATAAGACATTTGGTAATCTATTGTGAAAGTGAACTTTCCTTAACATCTTTTTTGACCTTAGAGGGCACATTGAACAACTCATGTTTAGAAAGCATAGAGATCTTCTCTCTATATCATTCTGGAGTTGATGATGATTTTATAAAAACCCTAAATGAAAAATGTGCAAGAATTTACAGTTTGATATTTCATAATTGCGAAAAAACTCCATTTGAAGTTGCGGATATCTTCAAATTTAACCTGGTTTTTACCAGTGAGCATTTAAAAATCAATTCTTGTGGAAAAGTAGACTTAAAGTATTTTGATACAAACCTAATGAAGGTTTTAGAAGCCGTTAATCATAATTCCTGCCTTAATAAAAAAATAGGTATTGATATAAATGGCAATATCAAAAACTGTCCGGCAATGCCTCAGATTTTCGGGAATATAAATGACATTTCTTTAGAAGATGTACTAAACATTAAAGATTTTAAGGCTTACTGGAACATTACTAAAAATGATATTGTGGTTTGCAAGGATTGTGAATTTAGAAATGTATGTACAGATTGCAGGGCATTTACAGAACGTACACATACAAACCATGCCGGTTTAGATATATCCAAACCGCTAAAATGCGGCTACAATCCCGCTACAAATAAATGGGAAGAATGGAGCACAAACCCACTTAAACAAAAAGCAATACAACATTACGGCATGCAACAATTGGTAAAGGCACATGAAGCTTAAAAAATTTCCATTTTATAAACAACCCGATGCCAAAGATTGTGGCCCTACCTGCCTGCGCATTATAGCCAAACACTATAACAAAAGCATTCCGTTGCCCCAAATCAGAACCCTTGCGGAAACCACCAGAGAAGGAAGTGGTTTGCTTGGCCTTAGTAATGCAGCAGAGGCTTTAGGCTTTAGAACGCTAGGTGTTAAAATAAATTTTAATACTTTGGTAGCCGATGCACCATTGCCCTGCATTGTACACTGGAATAAAAACCACTATGTTGTGGTTTATCATATTGACAAGGCCGGTAAGGTGTATGTTTCAGACCCAGCTTATGGCTTAATTACCTATACCAAAGCCGAGTTTATAAAGTACTGGATCGGAGAAAATGCCCACGAAAATACAGAAGAAGGTATTGCCCTTATTTTAGAAACAAGCCCTGCATTTTACACCAGTGATTTCGAAGACACAGAAAAGAAAACAAGCTTCTCTTTCCTCTCCAGGTATTTGCTAAAATATAAATCGCTCGTTATGCAGCTGGCCATTGGCTTACTGGCGGGAAGTTTATTATCGCTTATTTTCCCCTTCCTTACCCAAAGCATTGTTGATGTAGGCATACAAAACCAGGACATTAACTTTATTTACCTGGTTTTGCTGGCCCAGGTGATGCTTTTTATAGGTAAAATGGGCATCGAAATCATTAGGAGCTGGATCTTGCTACACCTCTCTACCCGGATTAACATTTCAATCATCTCCGACTTTTTTATCAAGCTGATGAAACTTCCGATCAGTTTCTTTGATACGCGGATGACAGGCGATATCATGCAGCGGATAAACGATCACCACCGGATAGAACAATTGCTAACCAGCTCCTCGCTCAATACGCTCTTCTCGATGGTAAACCTGCTTATTTTTAGCATTATCCTCTTCATTTACGATTACCGGTTATTTATCGTGTACCTGCTGGGCGCACTTTTGTATGTAGGGTGGATTGTTTTTTTCCTTAAAAGAAGAAAAGAACTGGATTATAAAATGTTTGCTCAGGTTGCGCAAGAGCAGAGCACGGTAATAGAACTGATTAATGGCATGCAGGAAATAAAAATGCATAATGCCGAAAAACAGAAGCGCTGGGGCTGGGAATTTTTACAGGTAAAGTTATTTAAGATAAAAATAAAGGCCCTCTCTTTAGAGCAGTGGCAATCGGTAGGGGGTGGTTTTATTAATCAGATAAAAGATATTTTGGTTAGTTTCCTTGCCGCAAAACTGGTTTTGAGTGGTAACCTTACCCTGGGCATGATGCTTTCGGTACAATATATCATTGGTCAGCTAAACAGCCCCCTAATGCAACTCATCGATTTTATCAAACAAACACAGGATGCCCGGATTTCGCTCGAGAGGTTACAGGAAATTCATAATAAAGACAACGAAGAAGGCAGCGAAGAACAATATGCCACCGAAATTGCGCAGAAAGATATCGAACTAAAGTCTGTATCGTTCAGGTATACAGGGGCCGATTCGTTTGTTTTCCAGGACTTAAACCTGGTTATCCCCTTTCAAAAAACCACGGCTATAGTTGGAGCCAGTGGTAGCGGAAAAACAACGCTTTTAAAGCTGTTAACCAAATTTTACGAACCCAATCAAGGCGACATAAAAATTGGCAGCACCGATATGAAAAACATTTCGTCCCGGTACTGGCGCGACCATTGTGGAGTGGTTATGCAGGAAAGTTATGTGTTTAATGATACCATTGCCAATAATATCGCCATTGGCGAAGATGCGGTTGATAAACAAAAACTGAGAAAGGCCATAGAAATTGCCAACATACAGGATTTTATAGAAAGCCTGCCTTTAAGTTACAACACTAAAATTGGTAACGAAGGCATGGGTGTTAGCGGTGGACAGAAGCAAAGGTTGTTTATTGCCCGGGCCGTGTACAAATCGCCGGAATACATCTTTTTCGATGAGGCCACAAGTGCCTTAGATGCCAATAACGAAAAGATAATTATCGAAAATCTGAACCAGTTTTTTAAGGGTAAAACGGCCATTGTAATTGCCCACAGGTTATCTACGGTTAAACATGCAGATAAAATTATTGTGCTGGATAAGGGAATGGTTGTAGAAGAAGGCAACCACAACGAACTGGTGGCAAAAAAAGGAGAATATTATAGATTAATAAAAAATCAGCTCGAACTTGGAAACTAAAAAAGATAAACTGGACGAGGTGCAATTGCGCTCGGAAGGTGTGCAGGATATTCTATCAGAACCACCTCACTGGATGTTCCGCTGGGGGAGTGTGGTTATTCTTGCCATCCTTTTAATGATTTTGCTAATGAGTTATTTCATTAAATATCCAGAGTTTGTACCCGCAACAATTGTGGTCACCTCGCAGAATCCACCGGAAAAATTACAGATCAGAACAGATTCTAAAATTGAAAAAATATTCATCAGCGACCATCAAAAAATAAAAAAAGACCAAATATTGATGGTTTTACAATCTACCGCAAGTTATAAAGACGTTTTACAGCTTAAAAGCATTGTAGATTCCATTTCTCCCGGTCAGCTTTTTTCGTTTCCGGTTGATAAAGTTTCGCGGTTCAAACTCGGTGAGCTACAGGGTGATTACAATAATTTTGCGAAAGCATTTCAGGATGAGCAGTTGTTTACCAGACTTAAACCCTATGCGCCAGAAAATGTAGCGACAGCTCAAAATATTCAGACCAATAAAAGCAGGATCATTGCATTAAAAAAGCAAAAAACATTTGAAGGTTTAAAATTTGAACTGGTAAAGAAAAATTATCAGCGCGCCCAGCTGCTGCTAAACCAAAAGGTAATTTCGGCTTTGGAATTTGAAAACGAAAAAATTAAATTTTTACAAGCACAACAGAACTTAGAAAACCTCGATATCTCTTTGTCGCAAACAGATGAAGCCATTTTTAACCTTAATAAAACAAAAAGCGGTACAACCATAAATACAGAGAAAGATAAAATCAATTTGGCCTCGCAGACCTTACAGCTGCTGGAGCAGTTAAGGCGTTCGCTAAGGGCCTGGGAACAAAACTACCTGGTGGTTTCTTCTACAGATGGTATAATCAGTTTTCAGCAGTTTTGGGGCGAAAATCAATTTGTAAAACGTGGCGATCCTGTTTTATCTATTTTACCTGAACAGCAAAAGGCACTTATCGGAAGAATGTTTGTGGCTTCAACCAATTCGGGAAAAATTGCCAGGGGAGAAAAAGTTTTAATCAAACTCGACAACTACCGCTACCAGGAATATGGCATTATAGAGGGCAGGGTTCAAAACATATCTTTCACACCCGACGAAAAAGGCAATTATTACGTAGATGTTGTGCTTCCCAGGGGACTTAAAACTTCTTATCAGAAAACACTTCCTTTCGATAAAGAACTAAAGGGAAATGCCGAAATTGTAACACAGGACTTACGGTTGATTGAACGGTTTTTTTACCAGATCAGAAAGCTTTCCAGATACCAATCGGAGTAGAACAGGAGCAGGATGTTAGGCAGCTACAAAAAGTATTTGTGTAAACATTTATCGCCTTATTCTTAAAAAGAAGAATTTTCAATATCTTGTCCCATCATGAAAAAACTACTCTTCGCAACGCTTATCCTGTCGCTTTCTCAAATTACAATTGCTTTTTCACAAGAGATTAATACAGACATAACAGGTAAAAAAATGAGTGACTTTATCCGGCTGGAAGCTAAACTTAAAGGCAAGGTTTATCAAAAAGCAGGCGATATCATTATTCCTGGTGGGATGGAAATGCCAATACTATACAAGAGAGCACAAAAAGGCATGCCCGATCTCACTATAAATTATATTTTTACAAAAAAAGACTCTGTTATTCATGAAATCCAATACAGCTGGGATCCCAGGAATTTTGAAGAAGGGAAGCCGGCCGCCCAATCTATCGAATTTGATAAAGCCCTGATTAAAAAATACAACCTTGTGTTAAAGGAACTCACTGCCCGGTTCTGTGCATCCGAAGCTAAGAACGATCTGACAGATTTGGCGAAAATCGACACCAACAGAGGCCTGAGCAGATCTGATTTCTGGACAACCAAAGACGGAACCAAAATCTATATGTCTATTATCCTTGCCAACCATTATAAGTTTGATGATAACGACAATGGTGATCCCTTGCATAAAATAGATATCTATGTTAACACTAAGCGGAAGTAATTTTTAAATATCTTGACAAAACGAATTTCAAACTTTTACGCTCTTTGGCTTTAACTTTTAAAAAAAGCACGCTTACTTAAGCTATCTGATTTTTAATGGATCTATCACAAATATTTTTTGATCTACTTTTTGTTCTTTAACAGAAATAACTTCATAAGTTTTACTTAATAAAATATTTTTGTGTGAACTATCAAAATGAACTGATTTAAATTTTAAATAGTAAGCTCCAGATTCATCTATTATTTTATTAAAAAACCCCAAATTCCAGTTTTTAAAATGCTCTTTCTTTATCTTTAAATAACCTCTTGAAAATATAATCGCATTATCGGTATAACTTGTAGAACCATTTTCGTCAAAACTAATGGTAAGTTCGATGGCTTCGCAATTACGTGAAAATATTTTTTCTTCCGATTTTTTTAGATTAAAGCTTTCGAGTTTCCCAAACGAGGAATCTAACTTTAACGATCGAAGAGTATCAGAAGTATTGTCAACAAACAACCTTAAGGGATAAGCACCATTAAAATAATAATCTTTAACTATATGGAATTTTGAACTTCTCTCTGAGTGAAAGGCAGCATAATTTCCATTAGCATAATAGACCGTAACCGTATCATCCACATTCATCCCTTCGATAGTTTTATCCATTTCATGGTATGTGATTATTCCTTCAAATTCTTTAACCTCTTTATGCTCAGATCCTCGACCAGATTTACATCCAAATTGTGAAATAAGAATTGTTATAAATAAAAAGGTAAAGTTTTTGACCATACTGAAGTTATTGTTTAGAAACTTAATTAATAATAATCCTAAAATAACAAAAAGCCTCCAGACTTTTGTCTAAAGGCTTTTTGTTTTGTGGTCTCAAAGACACCGATTTGAAACTCTCTTTTGGAAGATTTACAGCTAATTATTGACATTCTGGACGGTGAGGAATGATTTTAAATATCCCGGCGAGACAGATTTCAAACTCTTTTGAGTATCTACACATTCATCAATCGTATCTATTTTAACTCATACTCAATTTTAATGACAATTCTTGGTAGTGCAAAATTCTTGTCATCTAATGATGTATATTTAACAGTTGTTGGAAGAGAAAATTTGCCTACTGTCGTGAATTCGGCGAGGTAAAGTTCATCAGACGTTGAATGGCCCTTAGCTGTGTAACCGTGAATAATCAACTTCCCTTGAATATTTTGGACTTGCTTAGTTACAGGATCAATTAGGACTTCAATATCCTTTAGGTAATGTTTGATATTTTCTAATGTACTTTTAACCTGAGTACGACTACCATTAGTGATAATGGTATCCTTAACCGAAAAAATGGGGAAATTAGTCACGTCTCCGATTTGTTTACTTGTTGATGCTAAATAAAGGGCCGTATCAATTTCTGTTCTGGGATATTTGTTCTTGACTTGGCCAAGGCTATCATATGCAAAAACTGTGGTAGTAATTATACGCTTACGCACATTGGCCAATGCCCATTTCTGATAATCATATAGTGGCTCGATTGGTTCTATTTTTTTATATAATAGATCTGAAGAAATGTTATCGTCCAAATCCTTTTTTATCAATTCGACAGCAGCATCCTTCAACTTTTTATAGGGTTCTATTGGCACGTAGTATCCCCATATCTGAATAATTTTACCAATTACCTCCTTGCCTTTCTCAGTCTGAAAAATAGACATATGTTCGAAAAAAGCACCTCTAATATTAACCTTGTCAATATTTTTTTCGGTTTCTCGATTAGAGTTCTGCACATGGAAATTAAAATAAGCCGGCATCTTTGCCTTTTCGGGGTTTCCAATTAATGCATAACGTTTTTGTAGCTTGCCTTTCTTCATCAATTCGAAAACATACAAGGTGTCGTTATGAAGAGCATAAGAAAGTAGATCATTTTTTGTCTTGTTCTCTTTGCTGTCAAAGTCAGGATATTTTCCTATAAGCGTCTTAAACGGATCTTTAAAGAGAACGTTTACCGAATAACCGTCTAAGCTAAATTTATCGACGGCAGAGAAATTGGATTGCGCTTTGGTAGTTGCTGAAAGGGCAAGATAAAAGAGAATAAGAAATAAGGAATGCTTCAAAATCGTTAATTTAGGTAAAGATAAGATATTAGCTAAAATAAAAGCCTCTAGAAATAAATTCTAAAGGCTTTGTCAAATTTGTGGTCCCGACGAAACCAGAACAAGTTTTATTTAAATAACTTTCTGACTATCAAATACTTATAAAACACAATTTCGACTCACTAACTGTCAAAATGACTATTATTGGGCTCAAATGTTATCACTCAAATCTACGAAATAAATTGAATTTTTACAAAATAAGACATCATCAATCCATACTTTATTTAACATTGGGATGAACCTAGTTAATGCGAGAGGTTGCGTTAGGAGACAAACTTTAAGCTGGCTGTTTTATGCGTTCAGAGGGGAAAGGGGCAATTTCGGCACTGGCCCATCAATCCAATTCACGTACAGTTTGGCCCGAAATGGACTAACCAGCTTCGGGTTCTTCCCCACTTTTGGTGACATATGCAAACTTGACCAACGGCAGATTTTATCGCGAGATGGTGAGCTGAGAATACTTTTTTGGGTCAATTCTAGGCGGAAGGACTAGCCCATGCTAACCAAATTTTCGGCGGTCAGCTTCGCATCGATTTGAATGAATGTTTACGAATTTATCCAGCGTGGTGGATTTCGTTCAAAGGGGATGCCTTTCAATCCAGTTTACAAAACTGGAACTTAAACTTGCAAAATAGAACGGGAACATCCTTCGGTCAATTTTGAATTGATCACCAAAGCCCTTGGTGCCTTGGGCGAAATGCTAGGTGTGAGCAGTCCTATTAAAATGGTATCGCCTAACTAGCCATTGACCTCCATTTATTGGCTTTACCTTGTTGCTGATAAATGTCCCTTGATGCTCAAGACCATTGGGCTAAGCCCTTGAAAGTGGTCTGAATAACTCTCTACAAGTGTCAATGAAGCTTTGCACGAAAAACAACAAATAAGATTCAGCACAAGGGTACTGTCGTCTTTCTAGCATCTCATAACCTTTATGATACATTCCATATGAGTTTTTAAGACTCAGAGAGACATCTACCGAAATTTATGTGCTTCTGGATCGAAGCGAATTTAGATTTATTTATATCTTAGCCAATCAATCAATTTTAATTCTCTCCATGGCGCTCAAACCAGAAGTAATCCGTAAATTGGAATCCTACTACCATATTGTTCTACTTGACATTGAAGAAACCGGAACTGAAGAACTCGACAGCAGAAAATACTATTTCAGACAGAATGCTCGGGGCGAGGTAACTGAACTCTTTTTGGATACTAAAGGAATGAAAAGCCTGGTCTATCTTAAAGAGCTATCTTCTTTAACACACTTATCCCTGCGCATGAACAGGCTTGATGTGCTACCCGAAACATTTGCCTACCTAAAAAAATTAACCCATTTAGATCTTCGTGATAATCGGTTGGAAGATATCAGTGCTTTGCGGACGCTAAAGACGCTTCGTTCAGTACAACTGGAAAAAAACCGACTTAAAGACATTAGTCCCCTGTATGCACAGCTCAAATCAGGTGTTTTAGAAAAACTCTCTTCTGAAGGAAACCGGCTGCAATTTCCTGATGCAGGAAATAAAGAGTGGTCAGAGGGTGATATTTTATATTGGTTCGATTATCGATTACACGAAGCAAGGGAGAAAATTGAAGCCTGCAGAAGAGATCGGTTAGAGGTGCTCGATTTGGGTCGATGTGGCCTTACTGACTTATCCCTGCTTCCTGAACTTTTCAAATGTACTCATTTGAAAGCCTTAATATTAAGCAATGAATGGGCTGAGTTCTATCAGGGCGAATGGATATTACAGAAAAGTCTCAACAAAGGCGAGTTAAATAACTTTTTCCATATTCCTGAATCCATTTATAAGCTTAAAAATTTAGAAACGCTGATTTGCGGCGGAGATTGGAATACCAAACAGGCGGGCAAATGGAACAGATGGAGATTACGCAGCTTCAGCCCTTTCAAACCCCTACAAAAATTAAGAGTCCTCAACCTTAGCAATAACAAGATTCGACAGGTCGGGCAAATGGATAACCTAATGTCGCTCGAACGTTTACACCTTAACAACAATTTTATCGATTGGGTAAGCAACCATGCTGAAGTGCCAAACCTCAAAGAACTTTACTTAAGTAACAATTTCATCAGCAGCCTTCAATTTCTAAAGTATTTTCCGGCGATAGAAACACTTGATCTGCATTCAAATTGGATCTCGGACCTTTCGTCCATCAAATACATCATTGAAAAACTCGATGTCGCAAATACCAAATGGCAGCATCATGTCATTAACTTGGCTAAAAACAACTTAAGTAAGCCGCCCATGTCTGTGGTGGCTGAAGGGAAGGCAGCCGTGTTGGCCCACTTCGAACAGGCTGAGGCGGAAGCCAAGGTCAACCTGCCGAGCTTTATCAATCGAGACATTAAACTTATCCTGTTGGGAAATAGTAATGCAGGGAAATCAACTTTTTTAAAATGGCTTAAGGAAAAGACATTTGTAGTCGATATAGCCACCACCCATTGGCTTGAAAGAGAGAAAGTGATTGTTAAATACAAGGGCAGAGATTATTTCATTCGCGTCTTCGATTTTGGAGGCCAGGAGTATTACCATGACACTCACCATTTATTTTTCACCAACCAAAGTGGCTATGTGCTTTTGTGGGATAGGGATGGTAATAATTTCAGCGAAATAGAAGTCGATCAATTGCAACAAAACGGTTCTAGGGAAAAAGTAATAATCAAAAATTATCCGCTTGCCTATTGGCTAGACTCTGTGCAATACCACAGTATGCGCAAAAATGTATCTCTTGAGGAAGGGCAGGTAGCTAAGATCGTGGAGCAAAAAAATATATTAGCTAGTCTCCTCCAAAAAGAAGAAAGTTTAACGAATAGCTCGGCTGAAGCGGAACAATTGGAAAGGAACATTTTGGTTCTCCAGAACAAAGTGGACCTGCCGGGCCAAATTGAGGCTATAGATGAAGTTGCCCTGCGAAATAAGCACCCCAAAATCTTTGAGTTCTTTCGCATGTCGGTTAAAAACAAGCGCGGGGTAGAGCACGCCGAACACTTGGTCTTCGAACTTATTCAATCGATTAAAATTCTGGATCAAGAGTTCTTAGGCACTTGGGGTGCGATCAAGCAGTCATTAGAAAATAATTTACTTTCTTATCCCGAAGAGTGCTCTTTCGAAGCTTTCAAAACATTATGCAATGGCATCATACGTACTATACCCGAGGTACAAAATGCCAGGATCGCACAGTTAAGAGCCGTCAATTTCAATGATGCAGATACGCATAGCTTTGCGCAGTATTTGAGTGATATCGGGATGATACTCTATTTTCCGGAAGATGCAAACCTTTCTGACCGCGTCTTCATTAATCCGGATGCGGTACTGCAGAAAATCAACAAAGTATTGCTCGGCCTGCAGCCGAAAAACGGAAAGTTTGACCAGCACCATGTTGCTCAAAAATTGGCCCAACCCAATTTTAATGAGAGCTGCCGAACGCTGATTGAAATCATGCTGCACTTTAAGATCATCATTAACCATCCGGTAAATCCAGATACCTACATTGCCCCGTTGTACTTACCTGCTGAACCCACCAAAAGTATCAAGTTATTTCTTGGGGCATTTGGCAACCCGGTTTACAAGTTTATTTTCAGTGGATTTATCCATAAGGGGATCGTGCTCCAATTTTTCAGCCGCTATGGAAACCGGGTATTAAAAGACACTGAAGGAGAGGGTTTATACTATTATTGGCGGGATGGCATCATCCTAAAAGACGAGGTATCGCATGAAATTGTTCTGGTTAAATTCAACGGGGAAGGCATTAATATGCAACAGCCTTGCATTGAACTTTATGGACTGGGGGCTGCGGCTCAAACCAGTTCAAAACTGCTCAATGAAATTGCAGATGAAATCGAAAAACTTACCCTAGGCATGGGCGTGTCGAAAGCGGTTTCCGCGAACGGGAAAGATTTTGTGCCTTTGGTTGTACTCCAAGAAAGCCTTGATAAGGCGCTTTGGGTATTCCCCTATGAAAACAAAACCTTTAAACTATCGAACTTTAAAAAATACCTTCCCAGAAATAACAACATGAAAAATATATTTATTTCCTATTCCAAAGATGATCTTGCTTTGGTAAATACTTTCATCAAACATCTGGCAACCTTACGCCAGGATGGTAAAATTGCTAATTGGTATTGCACCGAGCTCACCGCAGGCAGAGAATGGGATGAAGAAATCAGGCAGCATTTCGATGATTCCGATATCATTTGCTTTATGGTTAGTCCTAATTTCATGAAGACCCAATACATCATGGACAATGAGGTGAAGTGGGCTTTCGAGCGCCGGGCAAGTGATAAAAATTACCGCATCGTTCCTATCATCCTGGATTTCTGCAGGTGGACAACTGAAAAGAACAACTTAGGTACTTTCACCGCGCTTCCCTATACTGCCAAACCCATACTTGATTTCAAGAACGCCAATATGGCCTGGTACATCACCATTGAATGCATTCGGATCATGATTGAAAAAGACCTGGATCCAATAGGTTCGGATAATTTTTATTCAGGGTACCTGCCAAAAGATGCACAGCGAATTTATGAGCGAATCGTAGAAGGCTCTGTGGATGCCTAAACAATGCTGGCATAGAAGCCTAATACCAATCCTTATCCTGCGATGAGCAACTCAGCCACCATGCAAAAACAATTACTGTATTCCGTCTACGAAATATTTTCTAACGAGGAATTTCTAAAACTCCATGTCAAAACCCATTTCAATATCCCCCTTTACCAGCGCGGATACAAATGGGAGCCAGAAAACCTCAGCAAACTCCTAGACGACATCCACAACTTCCAGCACTCGGGAAGCAAATTCTACTGCTTGCAAAACATTACCATTGTGCCCTTCGGGCCCGTTTTCAATGTGGTGGATGGCCAGCAGCGCCTGACCACACTTTGCCTTATACTCAGTTATCTGGGCAAAGCAGTGTTGGTTAAAGATAAAGTCCGTTTCCCGGATAACTCCATCCGTTCACACACGAACGCATTGCTCAATGATTACATCTGTGCGGGTCGAACCGAATTGCTTGAAAGCAGCTGGGGGGAAATATGCGCAAAAGACAAGAATTTTGATCACCAGGACTTGTACCACATGTACCGCATCTGGCATGCCATACAGCTTTGGTTCAAGGAAAAGGACAAAAAGTCGACCGCGGATTTTCTGGATAAACTGTTACACCACACTAAATTCATCGTCAATTTGGTTACTTCCAGTGAAAGTGAGGAAAAGATTTTTAGCAACCTCAATTCCAAACGCATTCCCCTGGATGGGTCGGACCTGATCCGCGCCCTGCTGATCACCAAAGTTGCGCTGGAGGAGGGGCAAAAGGAATCCGATATCAAAAACATCGTACGCGTCAATGAAAAAAGGGTACGTATTGGCTGGGAACTCGACGAAATCAACCATTGGTGGAGCAGGAAGGATGTGCGTGAATATTTCACCAAAATCATCGGGAATTCCATTCGTTCGGCTAGCCTGGGGCAACAGAAACAATTCGATGAGTTTAGCTACCCGATCAACCGGCTTTACCTTCTCTTTGCCTATTCGGAGGGTTCAAAGGCGCTGGATTTGAATTTCATTGAGCAGTTCTCCGGTGGCGCACTCAAGCTCTACCATGCGATTACCCGTTTCCACAATACCCTAATCGACTGGTTTACCGATCATCAGACCTACCACTACATCGGATTTTTAGCCACCCAAGGCGCTAATTGGGATTTCAAACTGATCTGGGACAGATGGACAACCTGCCCGAGCAAAAAGGAATTCCAGGACTTTTTGCGCAGTGAGATGCGCAAATCTATATTAGTGGAAGGGGAAATGCCAGTCCTGTTAGACAAGAAAGGGGCAGAAAAGATCAATTGGTACAGTGACCGCTCGAGCATACTCATCCGCATTTTGATCATGATGGACATCATCAACGTATCGCGGAAGCCAAAGACATTTATGCCCATAACCACATTCCAGAAGTCCGGTAACGATATTGAACACATTTTTCCCCGAAATCCCCGTGAGGCGAAGGAGCAGATTGAATACATTAGATTTTTAAACCGTCAGGTCGTGGAGGAGAAACTTTGTGGTGAGGATATTGAGCCCTTTGACCTTAGCAGCGCCGAGGAGTTAAAGGACGATCAGGGGTTCCAACAGCAAATGTCAGATTTCATTAAATCAGTGATCCGATTCTTTTCCATCAATTCTCCTGGAAACCTTGTCCTGCTACACGGCCCGCTGAATAAACAGCTCAGCAACAAACCCTATGCCGTCAAGCGCCACCGGGTAATTGAGTTCATGAACCAGGGCAATTATGTCCAGCCCCATAGCTTCCGGGTATTCGCCAGGTATTTCAACGGCGAAAAGGACATCCACGCCGAATACCAGCACTGGACCGAGCAGGACATCCTAAATAACGCAACCTACATCTCCAAATCGATTAACCAATTTTTTGCTCCACATGACTAGCCAAAATGCCATGGATGAGCGCGCGGTTGGCGCCCTTATCCACCAATTTAATATCGTTGTTCCCGAGATCCAGCGCGAATATGTCTGGGGATTCAACCGGGATGGCGTTTTTGCCAACTTCATCGCCGACCTCATCAAGAGTTTCCAGCAAAGTCAGACCATGGTACACAATAGTGCCTACGAGAAACTGCAGCAACTTTACAAGGCAAGCGATGAAGAGATTAAAGCCTATCTTTATCCGATTTTAATCCAGCAACAGGTTAGCCTCTCAAGCGTGAATATCGGCTTCATCTATTCCTACCGCCCTGATTATTACCTGTACAATGACCGGGAAGAAGATGTTTTCTTGATTGATGGGCAGCAACGTTTCACCACCCTGTTCCTGGTTTTGTTTTATTTAGCTTTAAAAGAAGGCCGAAAGAATGAATTCCTGCATACCTTCCGCTATGACTGGGAAGAAAGCAAGATGGCCTTCGATTACCGGGTACGTTCGTCCACCCACGACTTTTTGATCGACTTGATCTATTACATCGATTCAGTAGAAGATTTGCTCCAAATCCGCGACAAAACCTGGTTCAGCTCCAAATACCACCACGATACAACCATTTTATCATCCATTGGTGGAAAAACAGAAAACGGGGCAACAGTACAGGGTGCATTTGCCTTAATCCATGAGCAGTTTGCCGCGGCTAGCGAGGATTATTATGACTTCATCTTAAACCAGGTCACCTTCTGGCATTTCAAGACCGAGGAAACCTCCCAGGGAGAGGAACTGTACATCACCATGAATTCCAGGGGGCAACAACTCGTAGATAATGAAGAAATCCGGGCCGTCTTGTTTGCACAGCTGAGCGATAAACACCTTTACTGGAGCGGGCGGTGGGAGGTGTGGCAGGATTTTTTCTGGAAGCGCCGCAACAAAAATAATCCAGCGGCCAACGCCGATAAAGGCTTTAACGAATTCCTAAGGTGGGTGCAATTGCTGGCAATGACCGCGCAGCTCAATGGTGAATCCCTGGAAGTGCAGCAACATGAGCAAGAGCAAATCGAGCAGGTACTCAGCTGGGAGGAGCGCAAACTTGATGTGAAATTCCTATCCCTACAGGATATCGAAAACACCTTTAGCGCGATCGAATTCCTCTATGAAGATCTGAACCTAAATATCGAGGAAACCTATCCCGGCTATGCAGGCGAACGGATTTCTAAAATGCTGCCCGAAAACTGGCTTAGGCCTGAGGAAGGATACCTTAAGCAAATCGAGTGCTTTAGGTTACTCCCTGTACTGGAATTTTGCAAAAAAATGCTACAGGAGAAGGTCGAGAACAAAATAGGGCTCTTCCGCTTCCTTCGTTTTTTATACAACCTGCACCGCGATGAAAACCTCTCTAAATCCGTAGCCCCACAGTGTATCGCAACGATTAACCTGGCGGGTCGAATGGATATACACCAGGACACCACCCAACTGCTTAAAATGCAGGTTTCCAACACTTTGCTCAATGCAGAGGAACGGCTGAAGCAACTCATATTATCGAACAGCGATGAGCGCATGCGACTGGAAAAACAATTCTGGTTTGGGGAAGACCTGAAAATCACCGATGGGAATATACATCAACCTGTTCGCTTCATCTTAAACGGAAAAGGCTATAGTGATTTCAGCGCCAACAAATTCGAAAAATTCATAAAGGTTTACGATAAACTCAGCAGGAATGAGCAGGTTTTTGGCGAACTCCTTTATACGGATGCCTTCGATGAAGAATATGACCGCGTCGTACGTTCGAAGCGCTGGCATCGATCGCTACCCTTCCTTGAACTCTGTAATGAATTGAGCATTGCTGGATACACCTCTCTAGAATCGGTATTCATCAACAGACGAAAATCCTTTGTCAAAAAATATGCAGATGAGGCGGCCCTGATAGCTGAACCCTCATCGAAAAACCAGCTCTATATTTATTACATCCTGCACAAACATGTCCTGACCAAAACCCTTTGGAATTGGGATGACCATTTTAATCTAGGCCGGCTGCTAGCAACCGAAAAATACAAAGACCTATTTGACAATGGCTATGTCTACCAGCTTTTCAAAAAAGCGTTTCATGCAAATGAATGGAGAATATTACCGATACATGCCCAAATACAAAACCGGACAAAAATTATCCAGCACCTATTCAATTGGGCTAGGGAAGAAGAAAAAACAGATAAATCGGATAGATGAAGCATAGTCCTTAAGTTTATATTTTCTAAGACAGTTTAACTCTCCTTGAAACGGATTGCCCTTAACGGTAATCGTCGTACATTAGGGTATTTTCGTTCTGCAACAATTTTGGAAGCCTTAAGACCAGGTCAAACAGCACACCCAAAATCAAGAAGACATTTAAACTGCTGGTGAAAAAATGATCCGTGAAGCATTTACCAAAAGCGGGCATACTACTGATAAAAGCGTAAGCGCTGAAGCACAGAACAGCAAATAGAAACCAGAAAGGGCAGTGGAGATTCATTCAACTTTACCAGATGATACAGTTCTGGCAAAGTTTTATGCTATACCATCGGCAGGCTCATAAACACTGGGATGAGCGGTGATCAACGAACCCTCCCTGATCTAGCAGATAACCATTGCTCTCCTGCGCTGGCATCATCGTCAAAGCAATATGGTCAACCAGTCTGTTGAGAAATAGATATAAAAAATCAAACTTAGGCTTTGGCACCTGATGTCGAATCTCACAAAAAGCACTGCGGATACAGTGGTCAGCGGAAAACTATTTTTTATAAAGTCCCGAACGTTGGGCGCTTTCAGCAACCTTTCTCCTGAATTGCGCTATCTCAGGATTTTGGATCACCTCGACCTGAGCATTTATTTTTGCTATGTATGATTTGTAAAAATATTCAAAAGGTGTCTGGATGGAATCCAGTGCGAAAGCATTACTCTTGAACCGCCCCATATCTAAAAGCATATTATAAAAAGCATTAACGATGTGAAACCTCGCCGTGGTAGTAACGATATTCTCTGCTGCGATTCCATCAGTCAGGTCTTGACTATAAACGGCTGATACCGGGGCTTCAAAGGCAAATTTCCATTCCCCATGCTGAACTTTGTTTCTGATGCTAAAGGTGGGTATAAGGTGATCTAGAATTACTTTTCGCATTTCCTCGTATTGCTCAACAAGCTCTTCTCCGAGGTTTCGCTTTTCGTTTTTTACTTTAACGTTTTGGCACAATTCGTCGCCCGGCAAAATCAAATCGTAGGCAATGGAAAAAACAATTAATAGGCAACCGTACCACTTTTGGTCCAAAGCTTTTTTATTAATCAAAAAATTCCTTTGCACATCGGTGAATATTTTGCTCTCATAAAGTAACCTTTTGATGCTTTCTTCAGCCCAAGATACCTGTATGCCACTAAGTATCCTAGAAAGCGCTAATTCTTTTTCTTGGAGTTCCATTTTTTTAGGATCATTATCTGCAAGCAAGAAAATGACCTGACCCAATTTGTTAGTCTTCCTGTATAAAGATTTTATCTGAAGTTTTATCTCCTCAAAACCAATTCTGAGCAATTTCATATTGGCATTGTGATAATGAAAGTAGTTCGTTAATTCCTGAGATGTCATAATTATGCATTTTTAGCATAAGCCCAACCGAACAAAATCTATATGGTTTTATTCGGCTGGGACTTGAACCCATCCAGGCTTTTCAGCCCAGGGCTACCTGCCGCCGCTCTCGCGAGATCTTAAATTTCTTTACTGTTTTTACCAAAGTAACTGGTGAAAACCAATGTGAACGGCAAAGTTAAGATATCCTACTCAAAATCGCTATAAAAAATGAAGTCGGGCGCCATTTTGTATTTCAAACGCCCACCAAATAAAAAAAATTTCTCCCAATAGTTATCATCCCTCCCCACAATTGCTATAGCATCAAAAGGGAGCATTAGTCCCGTAATAATTATGCTTTAAACCAATATTTGCTCTGTTATGAACAGGCCAAACATTGGTATACCTTTTTTGTCTTCGGATTGATATGGGTATTGAAGGGGGTACTATGGCATTCCGCTTTCATAAAGGATAATAATTTTTGAAAAAACCGGCTCGCTATTTTATTTTCTTGATAATGAATTTGTTTAAAAAATTATATATTGCCCAATCTCAAATTCTAAAATTAACCTCTTTAAAATGACATATAAAGTTTTTATTTCTAGCCAAAATAATCCTTCAATTATTCTGGGGGGGTATTTCAGCCATTACCCTTACAAGAAAATTGGAATCAAGATTTTTTAGATTATGAACGAAAGTGTCCACCACGATTTTCGAGCTTAATTGCCTTCAGATGTATTAATGAATAACCTATCAAGATTTACAAATGTCAATTAGCAATATATTATTCCATAAATATGATCAAATGCTGCCTCCCAAATTTGAGGGAGGGCTTTTGATTTTTCTTCTTTATGAAAAAATATCGACTGGTGAACTTGATTTGAGTTTTTCAACCGTAGATATCAAAAACGCATTGATTGAAATATCCAATATCAATCATATCGAAATACCGCAAACAGAGCGGATAATTAAATCTCTCCTTAATTATTTCTTGAGGCATCATCCGGATCAACCAGGAGAATATCACCTTACTGATTTTGCCGAATCCCTCGTAGAAATGGTAAATAGGAAATTAAATAATCCTTATAAGTCTCTAAAACTAAAAGAAAGTTTTGAAAAATATTTTTCAATTCGACATAACGAAATCCGTTCCGCAGACGATATGGAAACGAAATTCGGAAAGGAATTTATCGAGGGGCATAAAAATATTATTCGCCACCATTTAGATTCTCTTGATGAGGAAATGCAGGAGGCCTACTTAAAGCTTAGGGATATTTTACATGCAGAAGAAACAGATGCGACCAAAATGGTTTCAAATTTTGCGCTAACATTCAAGAAGTTTGGCGAAAGAGCAGAAGATATCAACCATGCAATAGCACAAAAAGATAGATTCCTTCGCGACCTCCGCAGGATAACAGATAACTTTTATAATGACTACATCAGTTTCCCGATACCTCTAACTGAACAAGGTAGGTCAGAGAGTGAAAAGCTAGCGAAAGACTGGCGTAGATGTGCCGAGATTTACCAAGAGATTGAGTTTTTTTTTACAACGATAGATAAGAAAATTGCCAATATAAATAGGCAAATCTATTATGCAAGTGGGAAACTAACTGAACTTCAGGAAAACTTTTCTGCAAGAGCCAAGATGAAACTAGCAGTCAAATTATTATTGAAACTCTCTCTTGATTATGCCAGAGGCAGCAGAGATGAGGTTATTTTTGATAAGAGATTTCCAATAAGGGGACATGTCCATGAACCACAAAGATTTTTTACGCCGGGTAGACATGAATTCCTACCCGAAAGGGAAAGCAACGTGATTGAACAGGATGATGATGCCGAATACGCAGAAGAGGTGGCGAGAGAGTTAGATATTGAATTGGATAGGGATGAAAAAATTCAACATTGGATAGAATTCGGCAAGGAACTTATCACACAGGAATCAATAACCATGAGCTCTTTTATGGATCAGATTATGAAATCTGAAAATGATTTAATTATCGCCTATAAAGTCGCATCTGAAATTATGGAGTACGCTAATGAGAATGGTTTTGATATTACCATCGAACAGAATTTGGTAAAGTTGAGTAATGAAGAAATATATTTATGGAAAACGAATTTAAAACAGATAAAGACTACGGATTTTTAAAAGAAGAGATCGTTGAAAAATATTTTTCCGATATCAATTTTTATCTATTATCTGGCAAGCATATGGGCATGTTGGAAAGCTATAGTCTTTTCGCAGTCATTGATGATTATTATGAAAATTTTAGACTTTTTTATCTTAATTTATATAAGCTCGAGCTTGTTAAAGCAACCTTTGATATGGACTCATGGTACTATCTAGATTTCTTCGATGAAGGACATGGAAAGCTTTCTGATCCATCTCGCTTCTTGACTTTGACAGCATTTCAAACTATTACAGGGCTGATGCTCTTCGATATGTATTATACCGGCTACTTTCAGAAAAACAAAATAGTCACCTGGCCTGATATAAGACAGACTATTTTGGAAGGAGACCATTGGGAAAGCTTCCAGAAATTGCTTTTCGGCACACTCCGAGAACATTATACAGATCAAGAGTGGAATTCTGCTGAACGAAAATTTCGTGATGCAGTTCAACGTTTTGAGAAATTGGGCTGGGTTGTTAAAAAAGGTAACCAAGCACAGGAGCTCAATTTTGAAATCCGTTCCTCCATCTTCCGGTTGGGTGAAATTTATGGTAATGAACTTAATGATATAGACAAATTCGTTCAATATATGAAAAAAGAGGAAGCCTGATGAATTATCCAAAGATATACTCCATTTCAACTGTTGGGATATTGAAGCACTATATCCACGACTACCTTTTACATCCTATCAGGACAGATATTATTGGGCCAAATGGCGTTGGTAAATCTATAATAGCCGATCTACTGCAACTAATGTTCGTATATGATACTGAGAACATTAAATTTGGTACAGATAGCCTGAAAAATGATCAGCGCAGCATAAATACCCTTCCATACCAGACCAGCACAGCATACTGTTTCTTAAATGTTGAACTTTCTCCAGGCAAATTTATTATAATTGGGATAGCAATCAGTGCTGTCAAAGGCTCTAGGATAGTACCTTTTGTAATAACCAAGAGTGCAGAAATCGACACAATGCCAATTGATCAACTGACTCTCGATGAAGATGAGGTGATTTTTTCACGCGACCTCCTAGCCAATAAAACTATTCCCGTACTCCAGGATCTCACAAGAAATCTGTTGAAAAAGGGACTTTATATCAATGTTTTTCGAACCAAGGATGAAGTAAACCGCTATTATAAATTTTTATTCGTTAAAGAGGTTTTGCCAATCAACCTTTCCATAGATAAAAATCTCAAAGCATTTGCGAAAGTAATTCAGTCCTTTTCCAAAGCCAAGACCTTGGACCTCAGTAAAGACAAAATTTCAAAAAGTTTACAGGAATTTTTGTTCGAAGAATCCGACAAAGAAATTTTAGATCATTATGCACTGCAACAGGAAAGCCTTGACAAAATTCTCCGAGAATATGATACCTTAAATAAGTACATCAAAGTACTAACCGATAAACAAAATAAGCTTTCCAGCCTAAAAGAAATGGAGCTTAGCTATGCTACTGCTCACAAGAACTATAGAAGACGGGAAATTGTTCAGCTTGCAGATCATCTCAAAATGCTAAAGGAATCAGGAGATCAAGCAAGAGAAGCTTTACGGTTATTTGGAGACGAGGTAGAGATTCTTAAAGGCAAACTTGAACGTTTTCCGGAAATTGAAGATTTCCTGGAGAAGAGGATGGTTCTCGCAAAAAACAATCTTGACAACTACGGTTTATATTTGGATTACCAGAAGACAATAGACGAGCTTAACCAGGGCATTGATGCGATGGAACTCAATAATCTACCAGTCTTTAATGAAGATTGGAAGACAGCATGTTCGTCCATCATGGTAAAGAATCATTCAGCTTCAGAATTCATTGACGGATTAATTTATGTTAACAGATACTTAACAAAATACCCAAATCCAAACGATATTAAAAATGCTTGGGAGTTACAAAATCGGTTGTTGCAACAAGTTTCAAACGCATTGAACTCTGAGCAGGAAAAACTCGAAAAGACCTACAGCCTACTCAAGAACCAAACCGAGAAAAGCTTGTTTGCCTGGTGTGCCAATCAAAATATTCCATGGAGCGATGACCAAAAGGATTTGCTTTTACATTTCTTTTCTGATCCAATTTCAAAACCCGATGATTCTCTTATCAATTCAAGATACCTGCATCCGGAGCGCTTATTTTTGAACCAAGCTGTAGATATGGACCGTGAGGAAAACGGCTTTTGGCTAAATATTGGCTCAGTGTCGGAATTTATTCAATATAGGCCTGAGCAACGTCTTGAAATGGAAAATAACGGAGGAGTACCTCTTGCCTTTATTCTGGAGAAACTATCACAGGATATTCTAAATGTAGATCAAAAGTTAGCTGAACTCGCCAAAATAAATAAGGGACAATTATTTGATACAGAAATTTTGGATCTGGAAGTTGATCTATCTTTGATTAATTATGACGTTGTAGAAAAGCTAGAATCTAAAATGTCTTATCTGGTTCAATGGCAAGAGAAGCTTCAAGATTTGAAAATATTGCGTAAGATGGCAAATGAAGACCTTTTGCTAACAAAAATTGACCTACCGCTAAATTTGGAAAAATTTGGTTCAGGGCAGCCTCGCGCCCTTCTAAGAGCAATTGTCGATCAGTTTCAAAAAAGACAGCTAAGACTCACAAAAGCGAAAGCACAATTGACGATAACCTTAAATACAACGCAAAATAAAATCGATGAAATCAATAAGGATTTTGAAAAGCAGACTATCAATCTGCAGCTTGGGAACGATGAGTTGATGGAGATGTCAAAAAAATATTTTGCCCAGTTTGCGGAAAATGTGGATCTCGACTTGGTAATTGAGGGCAGTATTGATCAACTGAAACAGGATTATGAAGATACTTACCAAAAATATAGGGATAACTATAGAACCATAATCATTCAATACTCTGAGAACGGTAATGAAAATCCAACTGGAACTGCTAATGAACTAGATAGAAATACATACAGTTTCACCGTCCTTGAGCAGGCTCTGCTAGGAATGAAAATCCTCTCTACAGATAAGATTGGTGATGCCCTGAACGATGCAAATCGGAACAGACTCTCTATCGCCGACGGAATAAGGGATAATATGTTGAAAGTATTTGAGAACACTTTGAAAAGATATCGAAGTTATGAGACCCAAATCCAGAGTTTAAATGATTTTTTTCTTGGTAGAATAATCAGCAACAGATTTTATTTCAATCTGGAATTCGACGCTCATCCGGTTTTGAAGATTGAATTTTTAGAGCAGCTAAGTTCTGAGCTAAGGACAGCTGCAAGAGAAGGAGAGATTCAGTTTGACCAATCAATCGATAGTTTTATAGAAACATTCTTTCAAAAACTGACAAAAATGAATGAGCGGATTCCAATCGCAAAACTCCTAAATCCAAAATCATATTTCAAAATCAATATGAGCCTTACCGACGAAAATAAAAAGGAGATTCCAGGAAGCACCGGAGAAAGTTATTCCGCCATTGCACTGCTGGGAATTGCAAGACTTTCTATTGTTCAAAAGGTTCCTAGAAAGGGGCTGCGATTTATAATTCTGGAAGAGATAGGGAGCTTGGATAAGAGTAATTTCAATACCTTTCCCGAAATCGCAAAAGAGTTTGATTATCAGATTATTACTATGGCACCTCATCCTTTTTCTGCCGGGCTCAGCGATGAATGGTATGCGCACCACCTTATCAAAGGAAAAGGTGATAAAAATATTAACTTTTTCCCTTCAGCATCTTATTTTAAGACTAAAAGAAATAGAACAGATCTCAATGTTTACCTTAAAAAGGTTTCTGCATGAATTGGATAGTTTTAACAGCTCTTAATGCCCTTTACGAAAAGGGAGAAGTACCTCAAAAGTCAACGTTAAATTCTAATGGAGAGTTTATATTTTTGAAAAATTCTCTACAACTAATCGAATTCAAAGGTAAAAAGATCTTTGCCGAATCTGGCTTCAAAGAACATTATATACATTTTTACAAAGATGCTTACCAGGAATACCTTAAATTCTTGGGTGACTTCAATCTCGTCAAACCCCAGACTCGTTATGAGGAATCAGACATAAAAATTCTAATGGATATCCTCCGATTGCGTAAAGACGGAACGCTAGATTTCCTTCGAGAACAGATACTCAAAGCGAATGAGTCCATGAGAGGATTATCACAGATGTTTTTTAAGAACGATAAGTATTTAGAAAACAAGCCCTCGATTATAAATGCATTAAAACTTATTCTTGACGTAGAGGTATTCTCCAATGAAAAGGATCAGCAATATATGTACAAACTTGAAGTTAAAAATCCAAAAATGATTGTTCTTTGCGAAAATATTGATTTCCTGACCAAACCAAATCGACCGAGAGAGTATGGTATTGAGCTTTGGTACGCGGGCGGAAAAAATGTTGCAAAACTGGAGTTTTCTGAGACTAGGTCATTACCTATCTACTATTCGTGTGACTGGGACTATGATGGGATATTTATAATTTACCCCCTAGTTCGAAAGCATATACCCGAAATTACTTTGCTCACTCCGAAAGGACGACCAAGAAGCATTAAGGAAACTGAGCATAAAAGTCTTTGGAAGAAAGGTCTTGAAGAAAACAATACTCTAAGTCTCGATGAAACACAAAGTTCCATCTTGACCAAACTTATTGAAAATGATCAATGGATAATTGAAGAATCAAATGACCTTATCGCCGTTTTAGGAATTGAATCCACATGATGAGTAGAATTGTTGCCAATTACGAAAAGAAATAAAAACAGTAAAAAATTAATTAACTCTATCATCTGCTGTTTGTAATTATTAGCAACAGTATTATTTTTTAGTCATTCTTTTAAGCTCAGATAACGTTAAAGTTTGGTTCTTTTTTCGATGCACTATAGAATGGCAATTAGGACAGAGAACTACCATATCGGTTTCAGGGTATACTAGGCGTATTCCTTGACCATCAGAAAGTGGTTCGGTATGATGAACATGGATAAAACCTGCTCCCCATTCGCCATACTTCTCTTTAAAGTTAAAACCGCAACCTATGCAAGTGAATCCGTGGATTTCCATTGCTTTGTCACGTAACCTGAAAATTTAAACGTAATAATCACCTTTTGCTGATGTTGGATCTTTTTCTATGTTTCCAACTTCGCCATTCCCAAAATAGTATGCTTTATCAGTCATTCTTTTTGAGGCGAAAGCTTTATCCTGCATAACTCCCTTGTAATAAATTACCCGGGCACCCCTTTTTAGATATTTCAGATAACTTTTAGGGAAGTGATACATTTTTCCTGTCTCATCATTCCATTGCGAAATATCATTTTCAACTATTACAGTATACATTTAAGACGTAAAATATTAAGTATTGAATAGCTAGTTATTCAGACAAAGTTTTTTCAGGCAAAAAATCTCTTGGTGAAATCCCAAAGTGAGCTGCTAATTTATCGATGTGAGAGAGGTTATATTTGGCTCGATTTTTTGGACTTTCAATATTTGTAATAAATGTTCTTTTCACGCTCAAAATAGTAGCAATATCCTCTTGCTTAAGGTGGTGTCTATCTCTTAGCTTAATGACAAAGTCTATTACATGCTGATCGATTTCAGAAATATTTATCTCTTCCTGCATACATTATAAAAGGATAAAAAAAATAAAGAAGAAATGACACACAGGTATTACATATTTTATTTATATTCGTTTATTATAATTAGGTATAAATAAGAGTTTTGCAACTCCATTCTCACGTCGTTGATGCAAAACAGTAGATTTATACCCACTTCTTATTTGTTTGTGTTATTTTAGCATTTCTAAATAAGAGTGGGTTTCTGCTGTAAATCCGTATCAACATAAGGCGTGAGAACTAAACTGGAGTTACGGTATGTGGAAACCCACTTTTATGGTCTCTACACCAAGCAAGCCTCGTATAACCGATACGAGTATGAATTTTAAACCAACACATCTTTTCGATCACCTCATCTCCTTGGTGATCTGCGCCCCAGAATAGCTCTATAAAATAAGGCAGGGAACCCTAATGGTTAACGATAGAAATAGAAAAGGTTCTTTATAGTGCCCTGCCTTATTTTCCACTCCTTTTTTTAAGGAATATTTCTTCTAAAATCAACTAACCGAATTCATGAAAAAAACGATAAAAATAGTCGTAATGGCTATGCTATGTCCTTTTCTGTCCAATCGCGGAAGACCTTACAGGAAAGTAAAGCAGCAAAGACCAATTACAATCAGGCTACTTGCAGCACTTGCATTTAGAGAAACTAGGCCAAAGAAATTATTACACCACTTAACAATCTTAGTGTTGATGCTGATGTTTTCTTTTACTGGCAGACTAAAAGGACAAGAAAATTATTCACACATCCAACCCTTACGGATCGGAGAGAAAGTGCAGGAAAGTTTCTGGCAAATAAAACATACTTTTTTCAGTCAAGGAAAAATTACCTTTCATGATCTATCCAGATATAAGGGTAAACTCTTGGTCCTGGACTTTTGGGCAAGCTGGTGCGGTAGCTGTGTAGCACATATGCCTGGTAATGAAAAAATATCAACGGAATTAGATGGCATTTTTTCACTAGTGCCCATTACCAGGGAACCTTATGCTAAAATCTCTAATTTTTTTTCAAACAATGATCACATTAAGAACGTCAAGCTCCCAACAATTGTATC